>QWCH01002255.1_pt1 | contig 24993 bp, 19 predicted proteins | sample 1972671 | NCBI WGS metagenome assembly QWCH01 (sample SAMN09866713, study PRJNA288562) | Human gut metagenome isolate term3_stool, whole genome shotgun sequencing... | isolation source: gut | host: Homo sapiens | place: USA: California
TAGCTTTCGTAGCAGCATCTGCCGGGAATTTTAATTCGTCCGGCAACGTCATGGTAGCGGTAAACGAGGTAGCGACTTTCGAGACCTCAATATCCTTATCCGCAACGCTTTGTGGATAAGCTGCCTTCAGTTTCGAAAGCTCGTCTTTGATGGGTTTAACATTAAGGAGTCCCGTCATCGTAAACGGCGTATCCATGCCCGTCAAATACACGTTATCATGCTGTGTGTCGCCGTTAATAAGAAGGTCACCTTCAAGATTTCCTATTTTGGATACGTTTTCCGTATTTTGACCGGCATATTTCACCGTAAGGGCAATTGCATTTGCATTCTGGTTACTCTTGCCGTTTTCTGACTGTTTGCCATTCCATTGAAAAGCAAACTTTAACGTCTTCGGTTTGGTTTCCTCGATTGCGCTAAAACTCATAGCATTTTTCAGCATCATTTTCAGAGCCGGTTTCTTGTTCGTAGCGCTTGTCGAGTCAGGGTACGTGGCTGTTCCTTCCATGGACCCCGTAACCTTACCGATCACTTCGTAATCCGTATCTGGTTCCGCAGATTTACTAAATTTAACATCGCGGAACGTCACTTTCAGCGTATTATCGACGCTCTTGATTTTCTCATCTAAGGACGTATAGTTTTTGATTTCTTCAGGCTTCTGTAATGCAAAAGTAACACTGGCCTTCTTACCTTCCACTGTCTGTTTCGTAATAGCGAAGACTCCCTTGCCACCTGTGAAGACTGCTTCCTTATTGCCTGAAAACTCCAAGCCCTCTGGTAGCTCTAGCGTTGCCGTGAATTCACTCTTAAGCTCCGAAATAGCAATTTTATCGGATTCCGCGCTAGCGTGCAGTTTCCTGATCTCATCCATCTTATCCTTAATGGATTTAACATCGAGCGTGCCGGCGAAGGACATAACGTCATCCTTCTTCTTCTCGATTGGTTTATTCCCCGTATTATCACCCAGTAGTAGGTCAGCATCTAGAGAGATGGCTGTTTCTGAGGGTTTTGGATTATCCTGTGGATCCGGTTTCTTCGGATCCGGGGTCTGCGGATCCGAAGAACCCGGCGCATTTCTAAAGCAGTCAGCATTCGAGAAGTTGGTAGCAAGGGACAATGAGCTGGTATCGGTGTTATAGACCTCCTTATACCAAGAATATAAGCTTCCTGATGGATGTGTCTCAAAATTGCCTTGTGCGGTGATTTTCGCTTTCTCAGCTTTCTCCGCCTCCGCTTTGCTCTTCGCCGTCACCGTATAGGGAATGGAGAAGGTGATGGTTTTATCGGAATTTGCGCCGCCATCGTTATTGTAGTAGTTATAAATCGTAGGCCAATTCACATCATTAAGCCGGAACTTAAACGTAACGGACTGTCCGGAAACCGAATACTCAAATCTGCGACCGTCAAACATCGCCGTCGTATTTTTCATCTCGATCTTCGAATCGTCAATAGTCGCTTCAGCCGGAAAGGTGACCGTATATTCCACATAAGCAATTTCATTCTTTCCATCTTTGCCATGAGGATAGGCATTTTTATCAGCCGCCAACTTCATCTTATCTTCAATGGCTGACATGACTTTTCCCATCGGCACGCTGGCTTCCCAGGTTCCGCTATAGGTCGCATTCGTGGCGGTTGAGCCTTCAGCTACTTTCCCTGGAGCTCTCGTATACTGTGCCACAGCAAGTGTTGTGCCGCTGCCTTGTGCGTATACCGCTGCCGTACCCGGCATGAAGCTCAGTACCAGCAGCAAGGCAGTAAAGATAGATAAACATTTGCCAACCATCTTTTTTGATTGTTTTTTCATGTTCATATTGTTTCCTTTCTTACATAATGATTTTGATTGTTATTGTATTTATCATGAACTCTATTGAAATTTCTTGTAGAGTTCAAGCAATATAGTGTAAACTGTTTCAACAAAATAGATTTCTCTTGTATTTCACGACTGTTATAAATCAATCCTTTTCTTTCTTAAAGCCGCGATTGCAAGTAATGCTATTCCTAGTCCCGCTATTAAGCTGTACTCAATGATAACGCTACTATCTCCTGTACCAGGTTGACCAGGATTAGCAGGATGGGTTGATGTTTTCTTTGGTTCCTCGTATTTGTTTTTAAATACAATTTCCTTAGACGTTTCACCTTCTTTTGCGTTTACGTCTTCCTTCTTTTCGATGCTTTTAGTTGCAAATAGCTCTCCGTCTTTATCCTTCACCTCAAAAGTAATCACATAGACTGATTTGTCATACTTGTAGTTTTTAACACCATCGTTGACTTCAGTAATCTCATATCGGTATGTTCCAGGTAGTTTAAATTCTATGTTGCCAAATTCACTTGAACCGCTTCCTTTGATTGTAGTTGTTTTGACGCCGTCCTTGCTTCCCTCAGGCATTGGATTGTTTTCATCGAGTGCCTTAAACTTAAATGTAAATGTAGTTTGATTCTTCGGATTACCTTCAACAATCTTCGAAACAGGTGGATCTACAATTACCGGCTTAGGATTATACGTATTGGTTACAACAAACCCTTTCTCCTGACTGCCCGTTATTTCTGATTCATATCCGGCGAGTTTTTCCTCGGAAATAGTATATTCTATTTTCTTGCCGTCTTTGTATTCAGGCAAGTTTTTAAAGGTACCCTTCCAGTTATTTTCAGCATTCAGGATTAGCTTTTTATCTGCAGTCTTACCATCAGCTAATAAATTAATAGTTACCTGATCTTTTCTCTGATCTTCCGGACCCTTCCATTCCTTGCTTACATTTATATCACGAAGCTTAGGTGTATGAGTGTTTGTAATAGTTGTTCCATCGATTTTATCTTTATAACCGCTCGGTACTTCTTCTTTAACACTATATTTTATCTCGTCACCAGCCTTATCGTATGTAGGCAGGTCTTTAAATTCGTACTTCCAATCTGAATCTTTTGTTGCCTTTGCAGTTTTAGCTGTGTCTTTTCCGTTAGCTAAAAGATAAATGGTCACAGAGTCAGGGCGAATTCCGTCTTGGTTATTAGCATCGTCCCATATTTTGTCACCAGATAAATTGATTTTTGGATTTATCTTATTATTGATGACCTCAAATGAATAGATTTCTTTATCCTTGAGCACCTTAACGGATATATCTTTCTTAAGCTTCTCATAGCCTGAAATACCCTTTGTTTCCCTAAGCACATATTCGCCATAAGGGATGTTTTCAAATTGAACATTACCATTTTCGTCTGTCACCTTAGAATCGCCGACCTTGTTGCCAGTTTTATCATATATGGTAAATTCAATCCCTTTAAGTGCTGTCTTCTTGGTAGTATTATCAATCTTATGAATCTTTATCGTCCCACGCTTTAGTTTATTTTCAAGCTCAATCGTAAAAGTTTTCTTGCCGTCCTTTTCTTTCTTTACCGTTTGTTCAGACAAACTTACATCATGTCCTTTATCAGGCAGAATATAAGCGTCGCCAGTCTTAATCTCTTTAACTATGTATTCACCATATGGTACAAGCTTGAAGACAGCTTCACCATTTTTGTCAGTCTCTACATTTTTAATTTCATCACCCTTGTAGTTTTTTACCGGCTTGCCGTCCTGGGTTTTGAGTTCAAACTCAACTCCTTCCAGTTTCTTAGGGTTCCCATCTGCAGTTTTCTCATCTGCCGAGGTTTTTATAATTTTTATTGATGCGTAATTAGTCTCTAGTGCAACATTTTTCATCTGCACTTTATGTGCAGGATTCAATGCGAATACTTTTGTCTTTGCTGTATTACCATCTATTAATTCTTTAGAAATTGAATTTTCAACATTTTTTTCTTCTGTATATTTTTCAGAAAATTTATAATTGTCATCTTTAACAAAGCTAATAATATATTCGCCTCGTTTATATACAGGAATTGAATACTCTCCCTTTGCATTGGTTGTTACTGTAATATCTTTATTATTGAAATCCTTAGCCTGTGAACCGTCTTTATTCAGTACATTGACCTTGACACCTTTTTTTAAAGTATCGCCTTCATCGAATATGCCATTTTTATTTATGTCTAAGAAAGCTTTACCTTCAACCTTATATGTTGTAAAACGCACTTTCGTATTGTTGCCCTCGGTATAACTGTAGCCGTCGGTACTAAAGGCGGAGGAATTTACGGCCACATCCTTTTGTTCATCCAGCGAGGTATTCCCCGGAATCTTTGACGGAATCAAGATATTTAATTCTTCCTTCGATTTCAGCGCTTGACCTTTTTTTAAGACAATCTTGACGGATTGAACTTTTGAAATGTCCGTCACCTGGTCCTTCGTTAGCCACTGGCCACCACGGACGCTTGCAAGATCTTTGCCCTGCTCGTCCACCTTGTAAAGGAAGCTTACCTTATTATTGACGTTTTCATCATTGACTTCTTCCAACGATTTTGTAAGCGGCATTGTAAAAGTGGACTTCCTCTCCGGATATTCCCCATTATCATTCGGACTGATGCTGTGGTCGCCCTTATATGGCAGTACATCAATGATGCTCAGGTTATTAATATCTCGAATGGAGTTATTGAAAATGTTAATCTTCTGAGTGATGTCATATCCCAAATCGCCAGTAACCTCTTGTTGGAATTCCACGTCATGTTTTACCGCATTTTTGATTACCAACTCCAGCGGCGGCACAAAGGTCACCTTTGTATGCTTTTGCATAAAGATTTCGGACGTGTTCCCATCTTGGTCCAAATCTAAGGCATCAACATAGTAGTATGCATTATTGGTTGCCGGCAGCGGACGGATATATTCATTGTCGTCATAAGTCATATAGTTGACAAAATCACTTTCTCCGCGTGCTGCGTACTTGGTTGCACGAAGCTTTAGCTTAATGGGATAATAGGTGCTTTTCTTGATTGTTCCATAATCGACGATAACTGCCGTCTTACCGGATCCTTGATAATTCTCCACAGTCGTAATCGTCGGATCTGCAATCTTATGATTCTTCCAGTTAGAATCATACATTTCTTTTTCATATTTTCCGGTATATTCATAACCGTAAGGAAGGAGCGTGATCGTCTTAACGTTTTTTATTTCTTCCAAGTCTCCGTAAGGAACATTGTTATCATGAGCAATTCTTGGAAGCTTCGGCCCGACCAGATAATCAAAAGTGGCACCCGCCTTATATTCGACCGTCTGAGGCTTGCTGATATAGGAATCCACTGTAGGATGCAGGGGTTACTGTAAAATATGCTGGATGGCCCCCATAACCAACATATTTTCCCGTAACGGGCTTATTACTATCATCTAATCTGGTAACCGCACATTTACTTTCATAGGTGTGCATACCATCACCCAGGTTAAGGAGGTCATTCAGTTCCTTCTTAACAAACCACTGCCTTTCCCGAAGCTGAAGAGTCATATTATCCAGTTCCACCGGATTTCCAAAACGCACAACCAGCTCCACATACTTTCGGCTGCTATCTTCAATCTCTACAATTTCTTTAAACTTAATATGTTCTTTTATTAGTGTCTCATTGCCGTCTTTATCAATTCCATAAAGCTTGTTATTTCCTTTATTTATCGTTTCCTCAATATCCGCCTTATGCTTATCATTATTAGTATTTTGCCAATCGTACGATACTACACAGAGCTGTATGCTTTTGAAGTAGGTTGCGTCGGTCAACAATTTCGTGTAGATTTCTGTAACCTTGTCTGTTTTCCCACCTTCGTACGGATTCGAATAACTGCTTCCATCATTCGAATTCGAAATAAAAGTGGTAATAGGGATGCCTCCCTTGTCCGCCATATTAAAGTTGCCCTTATAAAACTTTCCATTCAGATGGTAATAATCCGGATGATAGATATACACAAATTCAGACGCAATATTGTAGTTCCCAAAAGAAAATTTAGCGTAACTAAACCTACTTCCACCTTTATACACGGAAGGTATAAATGTAAAGTTTTCATAACGCGTTCCAAGATATTCCCCCTTGGTACCATCATCATTGGCATTTTTATAATAATCTATTTTTATCGGCAGCTTTTTATTCACCGTAACGCCGTTATCCTTCATCACGGAGTTTGTATACGTTGCATATCGCCCGTTTGTTGCTTCTGGTACGCCATTTCTCATTGTGTCGAACGTTGGATTTGGTATCAGAAAAGTGTAGACATTATTATCCTGTTTCCAAGTATACTTACCTTTTAGTCCGTTAACGCTATGAACTCCTTTTCCGTCTGGGCTATACTCACGAAAACCTGGCTCCTCTCCCAGGTAGGTATAAACAATTTTCAGATTCTTCGGATATTCGATTCCAACACTCTCATTAATGCCGTCAATCTTTTTCGGATAGACCGCTGCAAAAACATTGGTTCTATTTCCAGCTCGCGCAACAGTTTTCGTATCGCCTGCTTTATCTATAAATCCCCAGACATCATAATCGTGTCCGTCATTATTTACTGTTTTATGAATATTCCCCATTCCACTGTTGCCATGGGCTGACCAAAGCTCAAAGCCGACCGTTTTTGCGGTATAGGTTTGTTTTTCTTCCTTGATAAGCGTACCATTCCCATCAAAAAACTGCGCCTGGGCTTCAATCGAATCTCCATTTTGGGCATGATGGCCGTCGAACGTAAAGTAGTATTGATAGGTATAATGTGTTCCTCCGAAAAGACGCGTATAGGTGTATTTGACATATTGATAATTTTCATCTTCATATCGCTCTGTCGTTGCTGCCGCGGAATCGACAAATTTCACATCCATAATTTTGTCCGTTTTCGGTAAACGAAGCAGCAAATATGGTTTTTCAATCGAATAGTTGTTTCCTGAAATATCCAAATCCACGACGCTGTCAACAACCTGCTGTGTGTACCAATCTGTAGGCATCGCTTCAAGTTTATTGCCAACAAGCCGAGCAATTTTCAGTTCCACTTTTCCAGTCGAATCTGCAGGTGCTTTGACAGGTACACTCGTCTTCTGTTCCGATACGATATCATTATTAGTATTTTCTTTAGGTTCAGGCATCGACTCTACACTCTCCACCGTTTTAGTTGTGGATTTTATGTTACCATCTGAATATGCCAAACTGTATGTGGGCAAAGCAGTTGTAATAATTACAAGTGCTGTCAACATGCAGGTGAGAACTTTTTTAGCACTACTTTTCATTAACTACCTCCGATTAAATCTTCTTAGACTTATTCACATTAAAAAAAGCAAAAATAACACAACCAAACTATAGCTACGTATTTTCGCCTTTCAATTTGAAAATATGAAATAAAACAGTATTACTTGTCTGTCTGTCTGAGTGTATTTTGAAACTAAATAATTGTCAGGAGTCATACCACTATATCCTTGAAAATTTAAAAACGTTTTCAATTCTTGCTTGCTCAAACTCACACAAAAAATATCAAACAGTAAACTATATTTTAATTAATTTAAGTATACTCCTCTACAATATCAAAATCAAGCATTTTACTTTAATTTTATAAAAAACATTAAGTTAATTAGTGAAGTATACCGCAATATTCACCGAAAAAACGCTATATTGATTTAATAAACCAATATAGCGCTTTTCTATAAACAATTGTTGTCCTATTAATCTTTATTTACAAGCAGCTACTAGATCCTTTGCAAGTTTATCGGCTTCCTCAAAGTTTTCCTCATCAGGGTTCCAGTTGCATTTAGCCTGAGTTTCGATAACCTCAAATCCGGACTCTGTCAAATTCTTTCTCAAAATATCACAAGCCTCACCAGACCAGCCATAACATCCGAAAACGCCAGCCTTCTTGCCTTTGAAACGGCATTCCTTCAGGAACTCCATCCAGCCCCCTACTGACGAAAGCATATTTTGTGCTACTGTTGGAGACCCAACTGCAATTGCCTTTGATTTAAACACTTCAGTCATTATATCGTTTTTGTCAAACTGTGAGATGTTGTAGATTTTAACTACAGAATCAGGGCTTTCCTTTTTGAGTGACTGTGCAATCCTATGTGCCAGCTTCTTGGTGCCGTCCCACATAGTGTCATAGATTACCGTAATCTGGTCCTCCTGATAGTTGTCCGACCAGTCCTTATATGCCTGAATGATTTCAGGAATTTGCGATCTCCAGATTGCTCCGTGTGAAGGTGCGATTAGTTCGATAGGTAGATTCATCTTATCTAGCTCAGCCATCTTCATCTTGCACATCGGTGCAAAAGTATGAATGATGTTAGCAAAATACTTCATCGCTTCAGACCACATGTCGCAGTTGTTTGCTTTGTCGTCAAACATTTCTTCAACTGCATAGTGCTGTCCAAATACGTCCATTGAGAACAAAATATTGTCACCTGTCATGAATGTTGCCATACTGTCAGGCCAGTGAAGCATACGCATTTCAATGAATTTAAGTTTCTTGCCATTACCTATGTCAAGTTCATCACCTGTCTTGACAACTTGGAAATTCCACTCAGGATGGTGGTATTGACCAACGAGGGACTTAACGCAGTTTGCAGTACAGTAAATTGGAACATCCGGTATCTCTGATACAATGGCTTCAAGTGATCCGCTGTGATCGACTTCACCGTGCTGTGCAATTATATAATCTATATCTTTGAGATCAATTTCTTTCTTGAGATTCTCTACAAATTCATTCTTATGAGGAGCCCATACTGTGTCAACAAGCACTGTCTTTTCTTCTCGAATTAAGTAAGCATTCTGGCTCGATCCTTTGTTGATACTGTAATCATGACCGTGAAACCATTCTAGTTCCCAGTCAATTTTACCAACCCAATAAACATTGTTTTTGACTTTTTTGAACATTTTCTTCCATCCTTTCATGAAATAGTCTGAATTAATTTTATATTATTCTTATATTCGATATTTATATTTTAATTGCCCGATGTGAAACTTCAAGGCTTTATTATATATAACCAAATCTATCAATACAAAACATTAATACTTTTTTAATTCGTTTTTATTATAACATTTTTAGAAGATATTTGACATATATTTGGTATATTTTTTTATTTGCAGCTTGTTATTTTACAATATTTAGGTTGATTTTATGTTCCACGGGTATATAATATTTGCAAGAAGTAGGATACAAATAGAGAGAAGGGAGGTCGATAATTTGCCGAAATTTGATATGCACTGTCATACTAAAGAAGGTTCTATCGACGCTAAAATTTCTATCAAGGAATATATTCAAATTCTCAAATCCAAAGGTTTCGACGGTATGCTCGTTACAGACCATGACTCCTATAAGGGTTATCGTTATTGGCGTTCAAACCTGAAGGACAAGGATCCGACTGTAGATGATTTTACAGTCCTAATGGGAGTTGAATATGATACATGTGATGCGGGACATTTTATTGTAATCATGCCTGATGGAGTTGAATTACAGGTTCTGCAGGTCAGAGGTATGTCCTACAATGCTCTCAAAGAAGTTGTTCATAAGAATGGCGGCATTCTTGGCCCTGCGCATCCATTTGGAGCAAAGAGTTCGAGCGCTATGTTTTGTAACAAGCTTATGAGAAACTCTCAAATGCTTAGTGATTGTGATTTTCTTGAAGGTTTTAATACCTGTGAGACCAAAATAGCTAACCAAGCTGCAATCATTTCTGCGGCACGTTTGGATCTACCTTGTACAGGCGGATCTGACTCTCATAAGTCTGAGTATGTGGGTACGGCATACACTGAGTTCAACAGTGAAATAAAGTGTAATAACGATATGATAGAGGCTATAAAGAATAATGATATTGCTGGATTTGGTGGACAGGAAAGAGAATTTCTCAAAAAACATATTAAGAGAAACTCCGTGTTCGCAACCTATGGTTTCAGATCTTACAATAGAATTCTTGGATGCATTTTTTCCCCATTTAGAAATATAATGCATTACGTAGCAATGATTGACTGATTCTGATTCACTAGGACATGGTGAATGCAAGAAACCCTCGGCTAAATGCCGAGGGTTTTTAATATTCTCTAAATAAACACGATTTTATAAACTATATTATAAACTATGCAAAATTACGGTCTAACAACTGAGATTCCTGAGCCAATGTAAGCACTCGCTAGAACAACGCTGTTTCCTCTCCAACCGCCGTGAACTGCCATGCCACCGCCAACATATACAGCAACATGGTCATAATGTGCTCCGCCGTTTGCTCCGTTTGTATATCTATATACCAAGATATCTCCAGGCTGTGCAGCACCAACGCCACCAGGAACTCTTGAGCCAAGTCCTAGGAACTGCTCAGGCCATCCTCTAAAGCTTATTCCTGCACGAGCCAGTGCACTTGAAGCTAGTGAAACACAATCCATATGTGCTCCTACCATTGATCTAGCTGCCGATGCAATTGAGCCGCCTCTTCCAGATCCATAAACAGTAGCTGTTGCTGATGATGCTGAATCGCTTCTTTCTTTGGTACCCTTGATAACAACTGTCTTAGTGGCCTCTTTTGTAACTTTTTCCTTCAAAACAGTCTTATCTGAAATTGCATTATTCACTGAAGTCTGAGAATAATTAACAACCTTGCTTCCTGCTTTTCCTTCTTCTTTAACCTTAGCCTCACCCTTGTACATAGAAGAATCTTCTACGTATTCTACTTCAGGTTCAACCATTTCTTTTGCGCTAAATGTCTGCTTAGTCGTTACGTTAACGTATGGAACCATTTTACTGATGACAATCTTATCACCTGGCAAAATTGTATCTGGATCAAATCCATCACCCTTGTTAATCTCTACAAACTCATCGTACGACAAATTGTTTGCGTATGCGATATCCCAAGCCGTGTCTCCTTCTTTAACAGTATATTTCTGTTCACCTTTAACGCCCTTAAGGATCTTCTTAATAACGTCTTCAGGAGACTCTATCTTAGGTGACTTTTCATTTTTAAATTTGTGTCTTGTAGACTCTAGCTTCTTATCGAGTGATATCGACTCTACTTTCGCACCTTCTACAACGTATGCGTTTTTAACCCCATCGATAACCTCTTCGCCTTCACTTTCTGAAGACACATAGGCTATTGTCTTGCCATCAATTTTTATATCCCAATATTCTTCATTCGCATATGCTTTTGAAGAGTAAATCATAACCCCCATGAAAAGAATAAGTGCAATTAGGGCACCGCCTATAAGTTTGTACTTCTCTTTACTTAAATTAATAAATCTTTCCATTTTTACCTATTTTCTTCCCTCTAAATAATACTGCATTAACTAAATTTCTTAATTAAATTTAATATTTATTTATCCAACGAGTGAATTTTATACTATTTAAAAGCCTATGTCAAGCAAATTATGAATTTTTCTTAAGATTTATAAATTATCCTTAAGATTTTAACTTTTCGTATTTATAATTAGCTTCTACAACAAAACAGCAACCGCATGGGTTGCTGTTTTGCGATAATAGTATTGATTTGTATATGTAAATTTCAAAATTTAAAATCTAAAATTATTCAACAATTCTGATAACAGCTTGTATAGGACCTACTCTTGCCCATCCCAATGATGTTATCTTAACTCCGAGACTAGGATTCAATGCGTGCACTTCCCTACCGCCGCCAACATATATTGAATAATGGCCACGATATGAAATTATATCACCTGGTTGCATCTGTGACGGAGATACATATCTTCCATATGATGCAAACGATCTAGTAATATTATAACCCAAAGCTCTATATACTGCAACTACGAAACCGCTGCAATCAACACCTGTCCTTAAGTTAGTTCCACCCCATACATATGGAGCACCAACAAATTGACATGCGTAAGATGCTACTGAAGATCCAGAGCCTGAATAACCTGCCGCGCTCGGTACTGAGAATCCGCTATAACCTCCACCATATGATGATCCACCACTAGCATTTGAAGTAGCAACCGGCCTTTTTTTAGTTCCCCTAAGTACGATCTGCGGTTTTGCTTCTACAGTCACAGTTTCCTTAAGTGTTTTGCTATCTGTTACTACGCCATTCAAATTGGTCTGTCTGGTAGTTACATCCTTGCTACCGTTCTCACCCTGCTCCTTAACTTTGGTTTCCCCCTCGTACAAAGAATCTGTATCCTCATACTGGATATCTGGTGTAACGGTTTCTTTGTTCTTCAAAACCTCAACAGTCTTAACATTAACATACGGTACCTGTTTTTCAATAATAACTTCATCGCCAGGCAGGATTCCCTCTGGGTCATATCCTTTGTTCATTCCAAGAAATTCATCATATTTAAGGCCATTGTCTACTGCTATATTCCAAGCCGTATCGCCTTCTTTTACCACGTATTTCTTAGGAGCTTTAACTCCTTTGGTAATCTTATCAACTGCTTTGTCCGTCGACATAATCTCTGGACTCTTTTTACTTTTGAAATTCTTATGAACAACTTCGAGTTCTTTATCAGTAGTAACTGACTCAACCTTAGAACCCTTAGTCACGTATGCTTTCTTCACGCCGTCAACGACCTGCTTAGCTTCCGTTTCTGAACTTAATACAGCAAGGTCATTTCCATTGGCTTGAACCAACCAATATTCCTCAGTTGCAAATGCCTTAGAAGAATATATCATAGCTGTCATAAATAGCAAAAGTGCTAATGGTATTGCTACCAAAACAGCCAGTTTGTTTCCTTTCTTACCAAATACTTCGCTCATCAGCCGCATTCTCCTCTTTCAAATTTCTTTAATCTTTCTTTCGTGAATGAACTTTAAATCGATATCGACATTTTATAATGGGATGAATAGAAAGTCAAGAGAAAAATTAATATTTCTTAAGAAAATCTTGTAAACAAAGCAGTCAATTCCACTAAAACATCAGTATCCCCAACGTTTTCGATTTTATACTTTCTTAAAAATACTTAATTTTCTTAGGATTTCTTAAAGATTCTTTGTTCTCCAAGAAAACTCTTGCAATGTAGACTACAAGACATACCGCTACAGAACCAAATATATCCAGGATGGAGTGTTGTTTTACAAAACATGTCGATAGCGCGATTGCCAGCCATAACACATCCATAGCAAAAATCCATGCCCTGCTTCGAATCTGTTTTGTTCTATGCGTTGAAATCATACCAAGAAATGCACCTATGGCATGTACGCTAGGCATGACGTTTGTGTTTGTGTCGGCGGCATAGATGGCAGCAACTATATCTGTAAAGAAATTTTCTCTTGGAAATACATCCGGCCTCAAATCTTGGCCATTTGGTACAAGTAAACAAAATATCAGCGTAAAAGTAAATGTTATCATTATGCTGATCATGTATCTCTTATATTCATATTCATCCTTAAGAAGTAAAAACACTCCAATCGCTACCAATGCAGGGTACCACAAATAGTAGAATATTATAAACTCTTCTCTGAAAGGTATATAGTCATCAAGGAATATGTATGACACCCAGTAATCAGCTGTTTCAGGAACTAGTTTTTCGACTAAAAAAAAGGCTCCTATATATATAGGTACATATATTGCATATAGTAATAGAAAAAGTTTGTGTTTTGTTTTGTAGCTCACTAGAGTTTTCTCCCATTTGGCACCAAAACAGTCACACCTTCGTGAATATTTTTGATGTCTATTGTTTCTGCACCCTGCTGGAACTCTCCATCGAGCGTCCAATTCATTTCTGGATCACATTCCATCTTAATTTCCTTAGCATCGAAAAACTCAATCAGGGAATTTTCTTTAAATCTTCCCAATCTGAGGCTGACAAGAACTGAATTTATCTCTATCGGGTTTGACGGATATCTTATTAATAGAACCTCAAATATGCCATCTGAAAGGTCTACAAGTTCTTCATCTAATGTTAGTATTCCTGCAACGGATGTCGTATTGCAAACTGCACCAAATATAAAGTTACCTTCGATGCTCTTTGTTTCAGTGGTTACTTTTACATGCCAAGGTTTCATATTGCCAAGTTCTGCAACTCCGCTAAGCACATAGGCGAAATGCCCCAGAACGTTCTTCATGCTCTGAGGTGTTGAATAGGACACACCCGTAAATGCACCAAATGAGGCTATGTAACTGAAATATCTGCCGTTAAAATCGCCTATGTCGACTTTTTTCGGAATACTGTCTGAAATGCTCAGTGCTGCAAGTGGCATGTACGTAGAAAGCCCGAGGGTATCAGCAAAATCATTGGTGCTACCCGCAGGTATATAGCCTATTGGAATATCTTTACCTGAAGTTTTGATGCCCGAAACCACTTCATTATATGTTCCATCTCCACCTATTGCTACAATAATATCATATCTCCCCGACAGTGCTGCCTCTTCAGCAAAAGATTCCGCATCGCCTGATTTGCCGGTGAGTCGTGATGTGCACTCGTAGCCACCGCTTTGTAAATTTTGTATTATGCTGAGAAAAAATCTGTCCGCCTGGCTTTTACCTGCGGTTGGATTAACAATTACATATGCTCTCTTCATTATTAACTTCTTCTTTCTAACATCTTGCTGTTGCTATTTAGCCAATTCAATTAATCTGTCCAAAAGTTCAGAATATTTTATTCCCATAGCATCCGCCATCTTAGGGAATCTGCTCACATCTGTCAGACCCGGAATTGTATTGATCTCATTGAAAAGGATTTCTTGCATATGGCTTTGACTTACATTCTTGCCTGAATCGTCGCTATTTTGCATTGAAGTTCTAATAAAGATGTCAACCCTCGCATATCCCTCGCAGCAGAGTGCTCTGTACACCTTCAGTGCGGTGTTTTGTACCTCTTTGGCAAGTTTGTCATCTATCCTCGCTGGCAGATGTATTTTCGATTTTAGCTGGCTGTATTTTTCTCCGTAATCAAACCAATCGACAAATAGCTCTATTTCATCGACTGGGCTTACGGAAAGCTCTTTGTTGCCTATCACAGCACAGCCAACCTCAAAGCCTTCAATATTTTCCTCGCAGATTACCTGATTATCGAACTTAAACGCCTCCTCTATTGCAGGAACGAGATCCTTTTCTTCATGAACCTTGGTCATTCCTAGCGATGAGCCTGCTTTGATAGGTTTAACAAACAGCGGGAGCCCAAGTTTCAGAATCTCTTTCTTCATTTCCATAGGGTTGTCCCACTCGTGAATCATAATATTTTTTGGAGTTTTGACACCAACATCGTTCGTGATTCTATGTGCTATATACTTATCCATGCAGAGCACAGAGGATTCCATGCCGCAGCCAACAACGGGAATCCCCGCTAGCTGTAGTAACCCTTGTATTGACCCGTCTTCGCCGTTTTTGCCATGTAGAACCGGAAACGCTGCATCAAGATGTATAAATCGATTTTCATCAGCAATCCAAATCCCCGCATCCTTTCTATCTGGCGAAATAAATGCCTTCTTAATATTTCCCTTATGCCAAGTGTCGTCATTTATTTTGTCGATATCGTCATCAAAGTAATACCAGCACCCATCCTCAGTAATTCCGATCAGATGCTTATCGTATTTCTCATCATCAAGATTTTTGATAACCGAATAACTCGAATGAAGCGAAACTGGATATTCGCTCGAACAACCGCCAAATATAATTGCAATTGATTTTTTCATAAAAAACTCCCCTATTTCAAAATTTCGATTCTAAACTCATCCCTTGAGTCGACCCATGCTTTGTTGAATACAACACCCAAGCAAAATATCTGTGCGAGCAAAAATAGCCAAAACATTACCGCAACAATCGACGACAACGAGCCGTAAATTATATCGTAGTTAGCAATTTGACTAGCATATATTGAAAATCCTATAGTGGCAATCATCATTCCAATAGAACAAAACAGGCTGCCTGGGATTATGTCCACGAATTTAATCTTTTTCGATGGCATTATATAATAATTGATTGATACTATCATGAAATACAACAAAATATTAATCGGCCATCTAAGATATGTCCACAAAACATCGACAACGCTATTGTCCGAAACGGCTCCGATTGTCAGCCTCATAAGCATTTTGCCATAAACTAGCACAACAAGGGTAAATACAAGTGTTGCAACCAATATGATTACCATCACTATGGATTTAATCCTCTCCTTGACTAGGCCCTTGCTCGTATACTCGCCCTCGGTATAGGTGTAATTTGACAGTCTGTGCATAGGAGTCATAACCTTTGATGCCGCCCAAGCTGCCGTAGCTGTCAGAATTATATTATTCGCACCCGAAGGCTTGTAGCTGAAAAGAGACTCCATTGTTTTGCTAAGATCACCAGAAACATATCTTTCCATTATGCGATAAATGTACCTTACTGAGATATCAAAAATACCTAGAACCTGCGACAAAACAATTACTATGGGAACAAATGACAGCAACATATAAAATGCCATCTGAGCAGGAAATCCCTGGTAATATGGAGAGCTCATCATAGAAAATGCTCGCTTGCCGATATCAAAAAAGCGTTTTATTAGAATCAATATATTTCTCTTCATATCCTAAGGTGTTAATTCTCCTCATACAATAACTTTCATTCTAAAGTGCCATTCTCTCCAATTCTGTTGCTAGATTTTTTAGAGCTAAAGCTCTGTGACTTATCTCATTTTTTACATCAGGGCTAAGCATCCCGAACGTACTTCCATATCCTTCAGGAACAAACAGTGGATCATAGCCAAATCCATTATCTCCTCTCTCTTCTTCGATAATGTGGCCTGGGCATTCACCTCGAGCAACGATTTTTCTGCCGTCAGGAAAAAGAAGCGTTATAACTGAAACAAACTTTGCTCGTCTATCTTTGTAAGGTATGTCCTTAAGCAAATCCTTTAGTTTCTCATTATTTCTCTCATCATTTTGGTCTTCACCGGCAAATCTTGCTGAATACACACCTGGGGCACCACCTAAAGCCTCAACCATCAGACCCGAATCATCTGCAATGGTTGGTTTACCACAAATGTCCATAATTGCCTTAGCTTTAATATATGAATTTTCCTCAAATGTTGAACCATCTTCTGGAATTTCAAGTGATTTCGAAATTCCGGCATCATCTCTTGATATGACATCAATGCCGAACTTTTCAGTTACCTTTGAAATTTCGTCTATTTTGTGCTTATTACTTGAAGCTACAACTAGTGTTTCCATATTTTCATCCTGTCTTTTCATTCTGTTTTATATTTAAATATTGCACGAAATTATGTGCAATTTCTCGATTATTATACCACATCTGACATTTATTATCCATATTTTGATTTTGCATTTGTTTTGCGCATATTAAGCAAATGAATTACCTGTTTTGATACTTACTATTTACGTTTATGCTATAAATTGATCATTGGATTGATCAGTTATATTTTTGGTGTTATAATGTTCATAACAATGAGATTCCATTCTATATTTAGATTAAAATTGGTGCATAAAGTTTATATGGAGGTTGATTATGTCTATCAAAGACCGAGTAACGATCACTATGGTTGATCAAGCTCTGAATTATCTTGATAAGGATCCCCTTGAGAACTTGCCGAAACTTCTCAACATAGTTGAGAAGTTTGATATAAACCATGCTCTTTCAAAACAGATTAAAAATGTTCGTGAAGGGCTCGATGGTGAAAATGATAACTGGAGAAAACTTTTGGATTCTATTTATCAGGATGTCGACAGTGAAATTATCAAAACGCTGTTCAAAAATTCAGTCCTGAATTCTGTTGTTTTAAGCAGAAGTTTAAAAGAAGAGGTTAAAAGTAAGTATGACTGTAATGTGCCGTGGGCAATACTTCTTGACCCGACAAGCGCTTGTAATCTAAGCTGTACTGGATGTTGGGCTAGTGAGTACGGTAATAAGTTAAACCTGTCTTTTGACGAAATAGACAGTATTATTACTCAGGGTAAAGAAATTGGTATATTTATGTACATCTATACCGGTGGCGAACCTCTTGTCAGGAAGAATGACATTATAGAATTATGTAAGAGGCATAATGACTGCGTATTCTTAGCCTTTACAAATGCAACTCTGATAGATGAAGAGTTCGCAAAACAAATTTGCGAGGTTAAAAACTTTGTTCCTGCAATAAGTATCGAGGGCGACAAAGAAGCTACAGACTCAAGACGTGGTGATGGAACCTATGAAAAAGTTGTACATGCAATGGAGATACTCCGCAGATACAAAGTTCCGTTCGGGGCATCAACATGTTACACTTCGGCAAATTATGAGTCGATTACCGACGATGAGTATTTTGACAGACTCATCTCTTTTGGAGCAAAATTTGCCTGGTTCTTCCACTATATGCCAATTGGTAACGATGCCGTTCCAGAATTACTTCTGAATCCAGAACAGAGGGAAACGGTTTACAGAAAAATTAGGGATGTCAGAAACAGAAAATCAATTTTCCTTATAGATTTCCAAAATGATGGTGAATATATAGGCGGATGTATCGCCGGCGGACGAGATTATTTCCATATTAATCCAAACGGTGACGTTGAACCTTGCGTGTTTATACACTATTCTGATTCTAATATTAGGGAAAAAACCCTGATTGAATGTCTGACTTCACCTTTGTTTACAGCTTATAAAGAAGGGCAGCCATTTAACTGCAATCACCTGATGCCTTGCCCTATGCTTGAAAATCCTGAGAAGTTAAGAGATATAGTACATGCGACAGGTGCACATTCAACAGATCTTATTTCTGAAGAATCAGTTGATAATCTATGTGCAAAATGCTCTAGCTACTCCGAAGAGTGGAGACCAAGAGCTGAGGAAATTTGGGCTGAGAAAGCTGGGAAATAATTTTGGTTCTTTTTAAGACCGTTATATATTTGCATTCAAAAACGTCATATTCTTTCGAATATGACGTTTTTTAGAACTATTTATTTAAAGTTCGTTTCATCTTAGCTTAAATATTCAGTAACGGCTTCTCTCACTGCATTACCATCAGCCTTGCCCTTCAGCTTGCCCATGACTGCGCCCATGAGTTTGCCCATATTCTGTTTTCCACCGTCAATGCCGAGGCTTTTCGCTGAATCAGCGACCACCTTCTTAATCTCCTCTAGGGACATCTGTTCAGGCAGATAACCTTCCAGAATCTTGATTTCCTCATTATAAGCTTCAACTAAATCGGCACGTCCAGCTTTCTCAAAATCGGCTAGAGCGTCCTTTCTCATCTTAACCTGCTTTGCAAGTATAGGGATAATTTCTTCATCAGAAAGTTCAACTCTGTTATCAACCTCGTGTTGCTTGATTGCAGCTCTTGCGAAGCTAATTGTGTCCTTTCTAACTTTATCATGTTCCTTCATGGCTTCCTTTAGGTCAGCCATAAGTTTGTCTTTAAGTCCCATTTTTAGTACTTCCTTGCTTTCTTTCTAGCAGCCTCAGACTTCTTCTTGCGTCTTACGCTAGGCTTCTCGTAGTGCTCTCTCTTTCTAAGTTCACTCATAACGCCGTCTCTAGCGCATGATCTCTTGAACCTCTTAAGTGCACTTTCCAAGCTTTCATTTTCTCTAACGATGACCTGTGCCATATTCCAATTCACCTCCTGCCTTACATGAAATATTGTATCGCACGTGGTTACGCAGATGACAATAGACATTATACTATCAATCTGCCATCTTGACAAGTATCTAAATAACCTACTTATTTGCTTGCTTTCAAAATCTCAACAAGTAAATTAAATGTTCTCTCAGTCGAAGGGATTGATAGTCTCTCATCTGGAGTGTGAACACCAGCCATATCAGGACCTATAGAAATACAGTCAAGATCTGGAATTTTTCCAGCAAAGAGACCGCATTCAAGCCCTGCATGTATTGCTTCAATCTTAGGTTTATGTCCATACACTCTTTCAAATACTTCAACAGCCTGCTCCCTGAGTTTGGAATCAGCCATGTATTCCCATCCAGGATATGCACCGGAAAGCTCCGTCTTGCCTCCGAGATATTTTGTTAAAACTCTTAGTTTTTCAACCATCATATCCCTTCTACTGTCGGATGAACTTCTAACTGCATATACCGTAGAGACCTTGTTTTCTTCCGTCTTCAAAACTCCAATATTAAGGCTCGTCTCCACAAGACCGTGAATTTCCTTCGACATGTGCTGAACTCCGTAAGGTGTTAAAACCAGATAAGTGATAACTCTTCTTGTTGAGTCTTCATCGAATGCCTTAACTTTCTTAGCTGCCTCATCCTTGAGTTCAAGCTCAATCTTGATATCAGGATCCGTAACCTTAAATTCATGTGCCACAGTCTTTGAAAAATCAGTTATAGCCGACTTCGCCTCTTCAAACTGCTGTTTTGTTGCATCTGTGAACAAAATATTTGCTTCGGAAAGCTTTGTGATTGCGTTGTCCTTTGAGCCTCCGTTTGCGTCAATGAGTAAAATGTCATACTTCTCTGAGATGAGGCTTAGGGCTCTACCAAGGAGCACATTTGCATTTGCTCTTTCCTTATTAATCTCGATTCCTGAATGTCCGCCGAGAAGTCCTGAAACCTTTAAGTTGGCCTTGATACCATCAGCATCTTTGTAGGTGATTGGAAGAGTGTTTTCTACAGTTACACCACCAGCGCAGCTAACAGTGAAGATTCCCTCTTCTTCCGAATCGATATTGATGAATTTTTTCGCGGTAAGTTTAGAAACGTCAATTGATGCAGCACCTAGAAGGCCTACTTCCTCATCTACTGTTGCAATAAACTCAAGTTTCGGGTGCTCATATTCATCGCTGTCCAAGATTGCAAGACTCATAGCAATAGCAATTCCGTTGTCTCCGCCAAGAGTTGTGCCCCTTGCTTTTACCCAGTCGCCGTCTACATATATATCAAGTCCATCTTTCTTAAAGTCAATGGTTGATTCTGGAGTTTTCTCACAAACCATGTCCATGTGACCCTGAAGTATGATCGGATCTGAATTCTCATATCCCTTTGTAGCTTCTTTGATGATAATAATGTTGTTGTCGTTATCTTGGTAACAGGTCAAGCCTCTGTCTTGTGCAAACTTTTTCAGATAATCGCTGATTTTCTTGGTGTCGTATGACCCGTGAGGTATGCTACAAATTTCCTCAAAATAGTGAAAAACCTTTTCTGGCTTCAAATTAGCTAATACGCTCATTTTTCTCCTCCTTTTTCTCTGGCAAAACATATACTTTATCTGATTTTTTCTTTTTTTCGTTGCCGGGTGCACCGACAATGTAGCCTTCCTTCAGCATGTACTCAAGGAGTGTATCCTGAAAAGCCCTGCCATCTTTGATAACCGCTTTTTTTGAAGAGGCAAACTCCTTTGCTGATATATCCTTGATGACATAGCCTATGCCTTTTAACGTTATACTTTCTTGTGTTTTAAGATATTTAACAACTCTGTAAGCTCCGTTGTTTAAGAGCATATCAAAAAGCCTCTTATCTTCGTTCATCTTTTTCTTCAGTCCAATCATGTAAAGTATGGCTGATGCGAAGGCGAAGAGAATGACTCCTACTATTATCGTTCCTATTTGTCCTGTCATTTGTTTTACCTTAACACCTGTTTTGTGAATCCCTCTTGAGCACTTATTTTTTGCCCTTCTTCTTAAAACTTATGTATTGCACATCTCTAAGCCTGAACATGTAGGCTGATAGTCTCTCATAAAGAGGCTCGGCATCTTTACCGAATTCTTCAGAAACACTCTTTCCTATCTCTGTTATATCTTTTTCCCCATCAATCTGTTTCCAAACAAAACTCCCAAACTCGTCGAGGTGTATGTTTGAAACCTTAGGTCTATCGAAAAACTTCTGAGCAATTTTGCTGTAAAAGCCCTTATTCTCTTGTTTAATTACTATAAGCTGATCATCATCTTCCTCCCAACAAATATCCCCGTTTATAACGGGGACATTGTCGAGATAATTCTCATTTTTCTTTTTTTTCATATCTACAATTCAATAATTTAATATATCATTATATAGCGTTTTTATCTGTGATATCCACACCCTTAGTCTAGATTAACCTTCTTAGTATCATGTTTCTTGATTGCAAATAGATAAATAGTTACTAGCAAAACTGCAAAGAATGCCAGTCCTACTAAATTGCCAACCTCTGGACTTAAATTTAGTTTTCCAGATATATCAATGATCTCGCCAATACTCTTGCCATTGATTTTTATAACTGCAAATACGGCTAGCAATATACCGAGCAAGCCTTCACCTGCGATAAGTCCTGATGAATATAGAACTCCAGAAGTAATCTGCATTTCCTTTTCTTCAGCACTCTTATGCTCTTTCTTCTCAAGATATAATTTAAGAAGGCCACCGCACATGAGAGGCGTGGATAGGTGAATAGGCAAATACACACCGATTGCAACTGGTAGAACAGGAATCTGAAGGATTTCAAGCACAACAGCGATGAACACTCCAGTGAATACCATTCCCCAAGGAAGGTTTGATCCCATTACACCCTCTATTACAAGTTTCATAAGAGTTGCCTGAGGCGCAGGAAGTTCTTTTCCACCATATCCCCAAGCTTCGTTCAGCAAGTACAAAATACCTGCGATTGCAAGGCCTGATGATAGAACGCCGACAACTTCACCCCACTGCTGTTTGTATGGAGTAGCTCCAACGATGTATCCAGTCTTAAGGTCTTGAGACATATCTCCAGCCATTGCTGCAATTATACAAATTACTGTACCGATCATGATGGCAGCAGCCATTCCATTAGGACCAGTCTCTCCAACTTCTTTAAGAACTAAGGTTGCAATAAGTAGAGTTGCAATAGCCATACCAGAAACTGGGTTGTTTGAAGATCCTACAAGGCCTACCATTCTAGATGATACTGTAGCAAAGAAGAATCCGAATATAACAATGAGTATAGCACTTACAAAGTCAATCGGTATAGCAGGATACCCTACAAGCACTACAACAGCGACAATTAGCATAACTATGATAGGTGCAAAACTAAGATCCTTAGATGTTCTGTCAATAGTGATGCCATCAACGCCGGCTTTAAGGCTCTTCATACTCTCTGCAAATGTTTTAAAGATAAGTGGCAGAGATTTAATCAGTGAGAATATACCTCCTGCAGCAACAGCACCTGCTCCTACATATCTGATATAATTATCCCACAAATCCCAGTAGCCAAGTTCTGAAATTGGTGCATCTGCTGGATAAAGAACAGTGTCTCCTCCAAAAGTTTTGATAAGTGGCATGATTATAAACCACGAAACTATACCACCAGCAAGCATCCAAGATGAGATAAGTGGTCCACATATATATCCTACTCCAGCAAGTGCTGGTAGAACGTCCATACCGATTCCTGAACCTGGTATAGCCTTAACCTCATAATCGACTTCACTTGGGAATAACTTCATTCCATCGGCGACAAATTTATAGAGAGCTGCAATGCCAAGACCTGCAAATACTGTGCTCGCCTTAGTTCCACCCTCTTCTCCTGCGATAAGAACCTCTGCACAAGCTGTCCCTTCAGGATATGGCAATGAACCATGCTCCTTAACGATAAGTGCCTTTCTAAGTGGAATCATGAATACAATTCCAAGTAAGCCTCCTGCGATAGCAACGCATGCGATAACCGTGTAAGATGGAACGGTTCCTATTCCGTCTTGCGCCCACATGAATACAGCTGGTAGCGTAAAAATAGCACCCGCTGCAAGTGATTCTCCTGCAGAACCTATGGTCTGAACCATATTGTTTTCCAAAATAGAATCTCTTTTTAATATAACTCTTATAATTCCCATCGAAATTACAGCTGCAGGTATAGATGCTGAAACTGTCATTCCAACTTTCAGACCTAGATAGGCATTAGCTGCACCGAACAGAACTGCAAGCAACATACCAATAATAATGGATACTGCAGTAAACTCGGGTACAACTCTGTCCGCAGAAATAAAGGGCTTGAATTCACCTATTTGTTTTTCTTTTTCCATATAGTTTTATCCTTTCTTAGTATTTTTAGAATTTGTTTAAAAACGAAAACAAAACCACTAAAATTTGTTATAAATAATAGCGAACGAGCGATATTATATCATATTTTTTACTGAAAATAAAGATATTCGGTTAAAAACACTCAACAAATAGTTTGATAATCTCAGTTGAATAACCAATAATTTATTATTTTAGATTTTCACACAGTACTTTATCCCCACATATTTTACAGTAATAAAAACTATTTCACACCCTCTTTTAAATAAATAGGCTGAGAAATTTTATTTGCCTTATTTGCAAGTTCTTCATCAGCTTGAACCAATTCAAAACTTTCTCCAGGTTTCATATGCTTACTTATAATTTCTGCAACTTTTGGAAACAAAATCTTTCTGTCTCCTATAAATTGAAATATAAATTGAATATGCAAAGGTTCTATTTTGCTACCAGCTAATACTATCCACATCTTCTCAATATTAACTTCGTCACGACAAAAATTATGTATAGCTAATTTTAAATCCTTAGATATATTTGGAAATGGATAAAGAGATTGTGGGATTACATGATCATTGCGTTTAAATGTAATCCCGTCTATAACAGAACATATTTCACTAATCATATTGCTATTTATAAACACTGCATTAGTAAATGGGTTTATAACAATACCATTTATTTTAGGAAACATTTCTGTGAAAAATCCAATTAATTGATCAAAAGAATAGTTGACAATCTCTTTCATTTCAAAATCTCTACTGTTTGTTTTCTTTAGCTCTTCTTCGCTTGAGAATGCAACAATATAACTTTCTTTTTCTTTATTAACTGAAACTACTCCAATACCCCCATCTCTTTGGCATGGTACCAAAAAATTTGATTCTTTAAGTTCTTTATAGTATTTTTTCTTGTCTTCTAGTCTTAAATCGGATTTCATTCTATTGTACCTTATAACCTTATTCACACATTAATTATCTTGTTCGACCTAAACGATAACATCGGTCATACGAATATATACGACCGATATTATCTCTGACTTAGTCTATCTTCACTTTCTATTCTCTTGTCTTATACACAAGATTCCCATTGTAGCAATTGCTAAAATTATATATACAATATACTGATTTGTATTTACAGCATCTCCCGTTGAGGTTCTTTTTTCTTGAATTGCAGTCTTTTCGTTCTCTGTTTTCTGAGCTTTTTCAACATCTAATGCTGCTTTCTCCTCTTTCAACTGTGCATCAGTCTTAATTGTATCTAGTTCTTCTTTAGACTTCTTTAAAGCCTCCGCTACTTCCTCTTTCGATACAGCCTCATTTATT
>QWCH01002256.1_pt1 | contig 24971 bp, 33 predicted proteins | sample 1972671 | NCBI WGS metagenome assembly QWCH01 (sample SAMN09866713, study PRJNA288562) | Human gut metagenome isolate term3_stool, whole genome shotgun sequencing... | isolation source: gut | host: Homo sapiens | place: USA: California
AACATCTTTGGATTGTATAATAGTAAAGCCCAACAGTATTATAACTTTGACCATTGGACCAATTGTATCATAGCATATAAGAATATGATAGAGTATAATCAGAAAGATGGTGAAGACTATTATCATTTCTTACTTAGAATTAAATATGCAGAAGATATTGAGTACATTAGTAAAGTTAAATCAATTGTAAGTAAATTACCTCCGTAGATATGAATAGAGATATAGTATCAAAAGACATACAGTCTATAGATTCAAGTAACATACTCCTTGAACTTCCTACTTCATTTGGTAAGACTAAACAAGCCTTAGACTTAATGAATAAGAGAAAACCTAAGAGTATTCTTATATTAGTTCCAAGACTTGTCTTAATAGATAATTGGAAAGAAGAATTCACTAAGTGGAAGCTTGATGGATACTTGAAGTATGTAACATTTAGTACCTATGTAGGAATAAAGAAGCACAAAGATAAATCATTTGATATGTTAATAGCAGATGAGTGCCATCATTTTACTGAGATGTCTTTAGGACACATAGATACTATGAAATTCAAGTGGTGTGTGTTGCTGTCAGCTACTGTTGGTAAATTCAAGGATGAACTAAAGTGTCACTTCAAAGAACTATATTGTTATCAAGTAACAGCTAAGAAGGCTATAGATGAAGGTATTTTACCTGATCCAAGAGTATATCTTATACCTTATAAGTTGGATAATACTAATAGGAAGTATCCATTAGAATTAAAGAATTCATCTAAAGGAAAGAAGATTACTTGTGATTATGGAGACAGATGGAAATATCTTAAGAATAAATCCTATACATCTATAACTGTACTATGTACTCAAGCAGAATATATCTATGAGATTGGCTCAAAGGTTGAATACTGGAAAAGAATGTATATGAGAAGTAAGAATGATGTCATTAAAAATAAATGGCTATATCTAGCAGGTTTAAGATTAAAAATGCTAGGTACATTTAAGAATCCCATTGTACAAAACCTTCAAGTGTTACTTAAGAACCACAGAAGTCTTACCTTTTGTAACTCTATTGAACAAACAGAGATACTAGGTAAGAACTGTATCAATAGTAAGAATAAAGACTCTATTGAGATTCTTGAGAAGTTCAATCAAAAGAAGATTAATCATATAACATCATGTAATATGCTTAATGAGGGTATGAATCTTATTGATTGTCAGGTTGGTATCTATGCTTCCTTGAATAGTAGTGATACTATGATTAAGCAGAAGTTAGGAAGGTTACTAAGACATCCTAACCCTGTGTTAATTATACCTTACTACAACAATACAAGAGAAGAAGAGATAATTGAGAAAATGCTTGAGGATTACAATCCAGAGCTTGTAACAGTAGTTGAAAGTTTAAATCAGATTAAGGTATGACAATTACAATTGATGAAGATGTTTGTGCTAAATATAATCTGACTATGATTGAAGTGTTGGCAATAGCTCTTGTGAAGACAGGAGCTGATGTGCCTACTTTATTTGCTAATCTTGAAGATAAGAAGGCATTAGTTAAGGATATGTTTAATAAGTATCTTGTAACTATGGGCTATGATGAGAGAGTGTCTAATGTATTGTTAGATTCTGATAAAGACAGACAGCCACAAGATAGGATTGAAGACTTAGCTCTTAAAATGATGGCATTATTTCCACAGCAAAAGAAGCAAGGTACTTCTCAGTATTTTAGAGGTAATAAGAAAGATGTTACACTAAGATTAAAGAAGTTCTTCAAGCTGTATGGAAATAAATTCACTGATAAACAGATTCTTGAAGCAACTGATAAGTATGTTAAATCCTTTAATGGTAACTATGCTTATATGAGAGTATTAAAGTATTTCATTTGGAAAGATGAAAGAAAGGTAGACTCTGATGGTGTAGGCTATGTTAGTGAGGTATCAGATTTAGCTACTTATATAGAGAATGAAACCAGTGATATGGCAGATTCTGATTGGACAGTAAAATTAAAATAGTATGGAATTATATGAAAGAGTATTAAAAGGTCTTGAAGAAAGAAGAAATAATCTACTTGAAGGTGGTATTAATAGCATACCTTCACCATTCACTAGATTCAATGATGATTTTATAGGAATAGAAAAAGCAACTTACTATTGTGTGACTTCTGTTACAAAAGGTGGTAAATCTCAATTTGCTTCACATGTCTTTATGTACACTCCTCTTATATATGCTTATCATAATAGGGATAAAGTAAGAGTGAAGATATTATACTTTGCACTTGAAGAGACTCCTGAAAGAGTAATGCAGAGATTTATGAGTCATATTCTGTATTATCTATCTAAAGGTAAGATAAGAGTGTCTCCAAGAGACTTAAGAAGTTCAAAGAATGATAAGCCTTTGTCTCAGGAAGTACTTGATTTATTACAGACTCAGGAATATAAAGACATGTTTAAGTTCTTTGAAGAGAGTGTCATATTTAGCTCTACTGCTAATCCCACTGGCATCTATAAAGAATGTAAGAGATATGCAGAAGGAAGAGGGGTTATACATACAAAGAAAGCTGTTTATAGAGGTGAGTTAGGAGAACTTAATGAAACAGATTCCTTTGATTATTATGTTCCTAATGACCCAGGTGAGTATATTATTCCATTTATAGATCATATTGGTTTAATTGACACTGAAAGAGGAATGAATCTTAAACAATCAATGGATAAGTTATCTGAATATCTGGCAAAGTATCTTAGAAATAACTATGGTATGAGTCCTGTAATTATTCAGCAACAATCCTTTGAGAATGAGAGTAATGATAACTTTGTTAGTGGGAAGATTAGACCATCAGCACAAGGATTAGGTGATAGTAAATATATTGCAAGAGATTGTAATATACTTCTAGGTTTGTTTAGTCCATTCAAGTTTGAACTCAATGAGTATAAAGAATATGACATAACAAAGTTTAGAGATAACATTAGATTCCTTGAGGTTCTTGTCAATAGAGATGGTGAAATGGGTGGTTTATGTCCTTTGTTCTTTGATGGTGCTGTATGTGATTTTCAAGAACTTCCTTTGCCTAAAGATACAGAAGGTCTTGCAAGGGTATATAGTTATCTGAAATATATCAGAGGAGTACCACAAAGTTCAAAGGTATTCTTTATGTCTTCAAGAAGAAAGTATTTGCATAGATGGAAAAGATTATCTATCTTTGCACGGTTTAAAAGAAAAATAAAGGAGAAGTTAAATGGCTAAAATTTTAGTATTAGCAAAATCAGGTTTTGGTAAAACTACTGCATTGTGTGGTAGAAAGAAGTTTGGTATTGAAGGGTTAAACCCAGCAGAGACATTTCTCATTCAATGTGCAAACAGAGAACTTGCTAACTTGGATTATAAGTTAATTGATGGAGTTACTAGTGCAGATAGCTTAAAGAATGTTATTGGCAATGGTAACAGAATTCAAGTTGGTAATATCTCAGGTCTTGAGAAATTCAAGACAGTTGCAAAAGCTATTGAGATGTTAGCTCAATCACCATTCAAGAATATTGTAATTGATGATTTCAATTACTTATCTCAAGATTATTATATGGCGAATGCCATGAAAGGTGGCTGGGATACACCAAAGCAAATTGGTTATGGTATGGGACTTATCTTCAATGCATTTGAAGCTATTCCAACCAGAGAGAAAGACTTGTTTGCTATGGCTCATTATGAAGAGTATAAAGATAAGAATGGTGATTCCATTTCTTATAAGTTCAAGACTACTGGTAATATGGTGGATGGTTACATTACACCAGAAGGTAAGTTTGATATCATTCTTTATGGTAAGGCAGGTTGGGATGATCAAAACAAGAAAGCAATTAAACAGTTTGTGATTGACTTTGATGGTGAGTATCCTGCAAAGGATTCTATTGGTGCATTGGATGAATGTCCATTATATATTCCTAATGATTTAGGGTATGTAAAGAAGTTGATTAATAAGCATTATAACAGAGAATAATGGATAGAGAACAAGTAGTTAAGTTATTAAGGGATATACAGAATAGTCCTGGCTTTTATAATGATATTGCAAAGAAAGATGTCATACTTAACTATTGTGTTGAGCATGGTAAATCTCCTCAACTATCCATTCAATTTGTTCAGATCATTAGTATAAATAGAGTGTTACTAAATGAAATATTTCTTGATACACTAGAAATGTTGAAGAAAGAGCATGCTATTAATACATTATATGCATCACAGAATTCCATTAATAGAGGAAATAACCCAATTTTATTAATATATTAATTAAAAGAAACATGAAAGAATTAAGTAGAACAGAATTAGCAACAGTTAAAAGAACTGCGGCTAATGTGAAAACATTCAGAGCTAAGAAGGCTAAGTTAGAAGCACAAAAGGCTAAAATTGATGCAGAACTTGAATCTGTAAACAGAAGTATTGATTTGTTTGAGCAGCCAATCATTGAAGTAACTGGTGGATTTACATCAGAACAAGTACTCAATGGTGAAATGGAACTTGCTATGAGTCAACCTGTAGAGGAAACAGTGTGTGAAGCATCTACATCAGATTTGCAGGCACAAGATAATGTGCTGAGAGCTGAAGAATCTCCTATCAATCCTTTTGGATTGAAGTTAGATGAGTCAAGTCCCCTACCTTTTGAAGCATAAGTGGTATGGAAGAGTGGAAAGATATATTAGAAGGGTATCAAGTATCTAATCTGGGCAATGTTAGAGATAGTAACAAGGAACTGAGAACCCAATACCTTGATAGGTATGGTTATAATTATGTCTCACTTAAGGTTGGGCATAAGTTTAAACTGTTTAAAGTTCATAGGTTAGTAGCTCAAGCATTCTTGGAGAATTACTCAGATAACTTACAGGTAAACCATAAGAATGAGATTAAAACAGACAACCAAGTAAGTAACTTGGAGATGTGTGATAATAGGTATAATTGTAACTATGGCAGTAGGAGAACTGCATTAGCTAGAGCTGTTATACAAGAAACTCTTAATGGAGAATTTGTAAGGGAATGGGAGTCTACAAGAGAGGTAGAAAGAGTGTTAGGATTTTCTAATACGTCTGTATCAGACTGTTGTAAAGGGTACAAGAAAGATTATCATTCAGGAAAAATGTATCAAGTCCATCAATCCTATGGTTATAAATGGAAATATAAACAATAAAAAAAAAGTATTATGGTTAATAAAAAGAATGGTGCAGTAGTAATGATGGCTTTTGCCGCAGGCTCTGAATCTAAAGAGAGCAATAGAAAACTCTATATGGGTATTGCACCTGTATTTGTTGCAGCAGTAAATCCTAACAAGGCATTGCTGAGTAAGTTCTACAACTTTGATGTAGAAGAGGAGCCAACCTATATCAGTGAAGCTGAAGTAGGACCTGATGGTAACAAGGTTAAAGTTCCTCAGGTAAGAATTGACTTCCTTGTATTATCTGATCCTGCAAAATGCAATGGCATCGAGATGAGAAAATCAATTACTTTCTTCATTAAGAAAGCAATCAGGTATAACAGAGATGCTACCAAGGTTCAAGTGATTGACAAGTATGGTCAGACTGCATGGCCTACAATTGAAGAGGCTAAAATTCATGCAATTCCTCAATATGCAAGTGGTCCTGCAAATCTTGACAAAGATTATAGACCTGCCTATATTGGTGAAGAAGAGTTGACCAACTTCATCAAGGCATATCTTAACATTCCTAATCCATCTTATTCTTATATAGATAAGAATACTGGTGATAAGGTTGTTAAGACTTTGGCTAATCTTGATGATGCACTTGCCAGACTTGACAACATTGACAACTATTTCAAAGGTGATTACAGTGAACTGGAATCTATCTTGAAGCTCCAACCTAAGAATGTAGTAAAGGCTTGCTTTGGTGTAAGAACAACTGATGATAACAAGCAGTATCAAGCTGTATTTACTCAGAAGTTCTTGAAGAATTCTGTTACTGATTACAGTTCTCTTGATAAAGAGATTCAAAGCAGAATAAATGCAGGCGGTTATAGTAACACTGAATTCAGTGTAGAACCATTGCATGAATATGTAGTTGAATCAACTAACTTCAATGAAGCACCAAGTACTACAAGTACAGACACACCTGAATCAGCCAGTCCTTGGGCTTGGGCAGCAAATAAATAACATTTAACTAAACTAACTTATGGCATTTAGTAGTGGCACTTTTAACATAACTCTTGAAGATTTATTGAGCAAAGTCAGTGAGTCTGATATATTATATCATTATTTCGGTATTAGTGAAATCCCATGTGTTATATCTAGTCCTTTGAGAGTAGATAATGATCCATCCTTTGGCATTTATACATTAGATGGAAACAAGATATACTGGAAAGACTTAGCTAGAAAGACTTCAGGAGGTCTTTGGGATATGTTAGGTGAGTATTGGGGGGTGAGTTACAGAGAAGTTTTAAAAAGAGTCTGGGAAGACTTACCCAATATAGCCACTACTACTCATGAATCAGGTAAAATGAAGAAGCCTAAATCAATCAGTAACTACAATGAAGAGACTGATTTACAATGCAGAATTAGATGTTGGAAACAACATGATATTGAGTATTGGGAATCATTTGGAATATCTCTTGAATGGTTAAAGTATGCTGATATATATCCTATATCACATAAAATAGTCATTAAAGGTTCTAATAGATTTACCTTTGTTGCTGATAAATATGCTTATGCTTATGTTGAAAGGAAAGAAGGTAAGGTTACTCTTAAGATATACCAGCCATTCAGTACTACCTTCAAGTGGAGCAATAAGCATGATAGGTCTGTCATTAGTCTTTGGACTAAAATACCTGAGTTTGGTGAAAAGTTAGTTATTTGTGCTTCAATGAAAGATGCCTTATGTTTGTGGGCTAATACTGGAATACCAGCAATAGCTATACAAGGAGAAGGTTATACAATGAGTGATACTGCAATTAGTGAACTTAAAAGAAGATATAAAGAGATTTATATACTTCTGGATAATGATGAAGCTGGCTTGGAAGATGCAAGGAAACTGTCAGAGTCTACTGGGTTCACTAATTTAGTATTACCTAATTATGGATATAAAGATGTATCTGACTTATATAAAGGACTACAAGACCCAAATCAATTCAAACAGGTAATCTTCAGCCTTATAAATGGAGAAGAAATAAAAAGTAATATCCCATTTTAATTAATTAAAAAAAAAGAAACATTATGGAAGCTAGAAAAATTTTATTTGTCCTGAGCAACAGCTCAAATCAGAAAAGCATTATGTCAGAAGCAGAAACTCTTGGTGCATTGAAAGCAGACATGAGAAGAGCAGGTATTAACTATGATGGCATGACATTCTATGAAGGCAGAACTAGAACAGAGTTGAAAGATGATGCTTCTGTTCTCCCTGTAAATGTACCTGTGCCTGCAAAGGGAACTAATCCTGCAACTACTACTACTAATGACTTGGTGTTCATGCTGACTACAGCTAATAAGAAGATTAAGTCAGGTGCTTTGAGTCCTGAAAGAAAGAATACTCTTGAGGAAATCAAGGCTAAAGGTTTGGGTGCAGCAGTAACTGCAAAGTTTGGTAAGAATGCAACTCAGTGTAAAACTTCTGATTTGTTGGCATTTCTTGCAGAACAATCTAAGCCTGCATCTCAAGTAGCCACAAAAGCCCCTAAGGCAAAGAAGGCGGAAGAAGTAGCAGTAGATGAGAACCCTGATATTACTATCAAAGAAGTAATTAAAGGTAAGCCTATTGATATTACACCTTGCACAGAATGTGTGGATGTAGTAGCAAGAGAAGTTCTTTGCAAACTTATTGAAAGACTTGATGAGGAGGATAATCTCTATACTGATTATAGTGATCTTATTGATGAACTTAGTATAGGTGGAATGCCTGGGAAACAGGAACAACTAACTGAAACTAAAGCTGTGAAAGAAGAAAAACTTTCAAGCAGTGAAATCAATGATTTGTTTGGTGGTTGGGCTAAATAAATAACAATACAGAGGTTGGTGAGTAATCATCAGCCTCTTCTTTTTTAGTGATACAATGAGTGTAGAAGAAAGACTAACAAATTTATACAACTCATTCATGGAGAAGCCTAACATCATTTATGGTGTATTCAAGAACTTCTTTGGTGAAGAGTTTGTAGATATGCAGAATTATCCATCATTAGATGAATATATCAACAATGCAAAAATGTTGCATTCAGAAGAGTTCATCATGATTGATGATACAATAGAAGATTCATCATTTTCCAGAATAAATATACTTGTTAGGTTTCCTGAGGTGAGAATTATCAATGAGAATGATAAGTATATAGATATATGGGAACTTTATGCTAGAGTTACAGTTACTTATTCAGGTACTATGCATGGTGATTTTAGATTGAATAGGTCTGAGTATGATTTATTTCAATTAAGAAATGGTTATATGCATAGTCATATTAGTTCTATTCCCTTTAGCAGACTAACAGAATTTCAAAGTCCCTGTTTAGGTTCAGGACCTATTAGAGGTACTATTGCAACATTAAATGATAGTGGTATTGAATTTGATGAATTAAGATGGGAATTATTCTGTCTTGAATTAAGTAAATATGTTCAAGTTGAATCCTTAACAGGAGGACCTTATCATAGACTTGAAGAACTTGGTGATAGTAGTATGAGAGTACAATCTGCTACATGGCCTATGTATAGAGATGATCAACTTAGAAGCTACAGCTCTCTTAACACTGATCTATATAAAGACTTTATGATGTGGTTATTGAGAAAGAAGAAATTAAAATTTGACTTTCTTAATGGTTATGGTATAGGTATGTCCTATATTCAATGGACTATATTTATAAGTAATGAGTTTATTGAATGGTACAATATAAGGTATAAAGAGGGAGAAGTAACTGCTTCCTATAGAGAATTACTTTTAGAAGGTCTATTGTATAGATGTGTTTTAAATAACAATAAGATATATACCAGCAGATATAGTGCAGCTGATAATTACTTTCAGTATGTAGGTAGGCAAGTTTGCATATTTAAAGGTGAGCCTGTTTTATTTAAAATAAGAGAAGGTAATACAGATACGAATGATGATAATATGTCTACATTCCTAGCTCCAGTGATTGTAGAACATTTTTATAAATGTATTTTAGAAATAGTTAATTATGAGTATAGAAACGAAACCCAAACTACTGGAACTGACAAGAAAGTCTACTTCATATAAGTTGATAGTCACTCCAGAACTTGAACAAAAGATAAGATATTTCTTAGACAAGTTCCCATCAATAGAATATTCAGGTACTTTGTTTTATACTGTATCTGGTAGTTTTGAAACTGAAGATTTAGTAATCACTGCCTTTGATTTCCTGTTACAGGATATAGGTGTAAGTGGTTATACTGAATTCAATCAATCTCCTGATGTAATAGGATATATGGTAGATCATCCTGAACTATTAGGAGAAGATGTATATCAAGGATTAATGCATTCACATCATACAATGGGTGCATTCTTTAGTGGAACAGACTTATCTACTCTTAGAGAAGAGGGCAGTGATAGAATCCACTTTGTATCTTTGATTATTGATACTAAAGGTACTTACAAAGCAGCTATTACAAGAGTAGTTTCTGAAGAAATGACAGCAACAGGCTATGTTAAGTATCCTACATATAATGGTAAAGAATCAATTGGACAACCTGTTAGTTATTCTTTTACTAGAAAGAAGCTTGAATACTTCATGCTTGATGTAGAAAGGCCTGTGATTAATAATCCCTTTAAAGAGCTTGCTGATAGAATTCTGGAAGTTCAAAAGCAAAAAGAGGAAGCCAAAAAGAAAGCTACTCCTGTTTATGGAGGTAGTTGGCAAGGTGGTAGTGGGTATAATAGTTACACTCCTAGAGTATATAATAATACTACTAAACAATGGGAGGATGCTAAGCCTAGCACTCCTAAGAACACAGCCTTTAACTATCAAACTAATGTAGGAAGAGGCAATGTTATTCCTGAGAATAAACCTTATGTTCCTCCAGTGAGTACTCCTTCAGTACAGGAAGAACTTCCATTTGAACAGGAAACTCAAGAAGAAGTAATACCTCCATATGGTGAAGTAAAAGTTGATCCTACTATCATTGAAGAAATTGCAAGACAGTTAGTAACTGGAGATATTTCTTATGGAGTGTATGAGAATGAAACACTTGAAGAGTTAGCTAAAGTAGGAGAGGAATCATATGCTCAAAGATTTGAAGATGATTCACTATTTCATGCTTGGGCAGAAGGTTATGTTGAATTCTTGGTTTATTATGCTGAAGATCCAGCTCTTGAGCAGTATGAAGATGATGTATTAGCTGCATTAGTTGCTTATGATTTAGTTGAGAAACTTAATAAGTTAACTAATAGAGGAAAATACATCAATCAGTTTATTGAAATGATTGAAAGGTATATTATTTAATTATGGATATGGATAATAATGAACAACTTATAGAAGCAGGAACAAGTTCTACACTTGAAATGGATAGATTTTATAATCAAACTCCTGAAGCTCAAGCAGCAGAGGTGCTTAGTGATATTATTAGAATAGCTAATGTATCTGAGGAGCAGACTAGTGAATCTGTAGAAGAGGAAGTTAACCAAGTCTTTGCTGAGGATGTTCCCATTTTAGTTGAAGAATCTCATGTAGAATTGACTCCAATGGAAGAAGAATTGCTAGCAGCTGCTCTTGAATCTCAGAATAGTGAAATCCCTGTTAACTCTCCTACTCTTCTAGTAGAAGATGTTACCAGTAGATTTAGTGGTGCCTCATGGTATGACAAGATTAGAACAAAGATTATATTATTAGCTGGATTAGGAGGTATTGGTAGCTATGTTGCCTTCTTATTATCAAGAATGCATCCATTTAAAATAGTGATGTATGATTATGATAGAGTAGAATCAGCTAATATGTCTGGTCAATTATATTGCATGGAGAATATAGGAGAGTATAAGGTCAATGCAATATATAACACAATGAAGAAGTTTTCAAACTTCTATAATGCAAATTCTTTAAGAGAGAGAATTACTGATGGAACTCCAGCTAGGGATATAATGATATGTGGGTTTGATAACATGGAAGCTAGAAAGACGTTCTATAGAGTATGGAAAGCTCATGTTAGGTATTCAAATGATAAAGATAAATGCTTATTCATTGATGGGAGACTTGCAGCAGAAGAATTTCAAGTGTTTGCAATTAAAGGTGATGATGAAAGAGCAATGGGAATCTATGAGGAAGAATGGTTGTTTGATGACTCTGAAGCTGAAGAGACTTTATGTAGTTATAAACAAACTACATTCATGGCTAATATGATTGGTTCTGTAATGGTTAATTTATTTGTGAACTTTGTAGCTAATGAATGTGATCCAGTATTTCCAAGAGATGTTCCTTTCTTAACTACCTATGATGCAAGTACTATGTATTTTAAAGTAGAGATGTAATTATGGCAAGAGTAGGTTCAAGATTAAAAGATGCTATAAACTTTCTAAGTTCTGAATATAGCCACCATCGGCATAGTCCTATAGGATATGGTCCAAATATAAATTGGGAAAGAAATAATGTCTTTTCAAAGTTCTTTATAGCTGATATAACTGGCCCTGAGATAATAGTTCCTGTAGTTATGAGAGGACATGTTGAAGAGGTTATTAGTAGTAGTATTGTATATAATGTAATAACTCATATAAAGAAAGAAGTAGTATTTCCAATTTATATTAGAGATTACAATCCTGCTGTAAGAACTGCTGATAGCTTTATATCAAAGGTATTTGCTGAATCACCAGAATCAGGATTGTCTAGAGTTACTATCAAAGACACAACTTATATTGGAAGTAGAGGCTGTATATTTGATAATGATGGAAAACTTCTTATGCTTTGTACTCTTGTTGGTAGATACATACTTCATGATCAACCAGATGATTCATTTTTTGGTACTGTAAAAGGTTTTACTTATGATGAGGTCAGACTGTATATTCATTCTGATGTTGTTAGAAGTGAAAGTGATGTAGTGTGTAAAGCAATTATGAATAAAATAATGCCTTTTATGTTATCATCAGAGTTTAGAAAACCATATAGTCAAAATATAAGATGTTTTGATGCTGGTAATTCTATAAGAACTACAGTCATTATTGATGATATTAGTAGGTTTGTAAGAACTCCTACATTTAGTAGTGATTATACTGATGAGGATATAAATAACATGTTGAGTGTTAGAGCTTCTGAAGTTGCAGATCAAATTAAGTTGGTATGACACTAGGTGAATACTTTGGTGATTGGATTAGGGTTATAGATGTTAATGAATTAGATAAGGTTACTAAGACTATAGGTAATATAAGGAAGCCTATATGTCCTAATATACCTGATGTATTTAAAGCATTTACATTATGTTCATATAATAACTTGAAGGTAGTTATGATAGGACAGGACCCCTATCCTCAGAAAGATGTAGCAACAGGTATTTTGTTTGGTAATAGGAAGGAGGTAAGTGATGAAGACTTATCTCCCTCACTAAAGATTGTTAAGGAGGCAGCTGTTGATTTTGAAATTCCACATAACAGTATTATCTTTGACCAGACTTTAGAGAGCTGGGCTAATCAAGGAATTCTTATGATAAACTCTGCATTAACTGTGGAAATGAATAAAGTAGGTAGCCATACTATGTTATGGAGACCATTTATGACTAAGTTATTAAAGAATTTATCAGAGTGGAATACAGGTATTATTTATGTTCTGTTTGGTGAACAAGCTAGGACATTTGTACCTTATATTAATAGTAAATCTAATATCATTCTAGAAGAAAAGCATCCAGCTTATTATGCTAGAATTGGTATTAGAATGCCTTCTACAGTCTTTAAAACTATTAGTAATTTAACTAAAGATAAGTATGGTGAACCAATAGTATGGTTCCAAGAGTATTAATTAGATAATAAGTATTATGAAGAAAAAGTATGTATTTGTAGGTACAGGTGATTCTGTAGGTGAAGGTGATAAATTTGGTGGAGCAATAGTATGCAAGTCTGGAGATATATTCTTCTTTGATTGCATCAATGAACGTGCTATAACTAAGCCTCTCTCAGAAGGTTTTATTAAGGAAGTTAAAGAAGAAGTCATTAATTATAAGGAACCTGTTCATCCTTCAGTAGATGATATTACTTTTGAGACTATCATCATGTCTATTGCAAAAAGACTGAAGTGGAAGGTTGTTAATGTGTTCAAATACCTTGATAACCTTGCTTACATTAATGAAGGTGCAGTATTGTCAATCTTATTGAGAGAAGTAGCTGTAATTCTTGACAGACAATATCCAGACCATATTGAGAATAGTGAGAAAATCTATACTATTGACATGGCTAAAGGTGAGATTGTAGAGGTTAAAGATATTCACAAGATAAAGAATTTCAGAAACTTTGCTGCATTTAGAACTATTCGAGATGCTGTTACTGCGAAGAAAGTACTGAAAGACTTTATGTTAGTAGCATTTAGTAAAGGTGGGAGAAAATAAGAAGATACTTAATGCCTCTAGGAGAGAGTTTGATGGAATTAAATTCAAGTCAGAACTTGAAGTGATGATTTACAAGACTCTTAAAGAATTAGGATTTAACCCTTTCTATGAACCAACTACTTACACCTTATGGAGAGGTTTTAGACCTACAGTACCTTTCTATGATAAAGATAAGAAGACTAAGCTTCTTAAATTAAATCTTAAGAAGATAATAGATATAAAACATACTCCTGACTTTGTGTTTCTATATAATAATGTAGTTATTGTTATAGAGGCTAAAGGTATGGAGAATGATGTATTCTATATAAAGAAGAAGTTATTCAGAGCTTATCTTGAAGATTTATATAGAGAGACTGGACAAAAGTCTATGTATTTTGAAATCTTTACTAAGAAACAGCTTCTAGAGGCTATAGAAATAATTAAAGGTTATGGAACCAGTGGAGAGAATAAAAAGATTAACTCAGTACCTGCCAAAAGGTGATATTGCATTAGCTCATACTTTCATTGATTCAAGAGATTTTGAGTCACTGCAAGAGTTAGTTGATTCAGCTATTGTTAAGACTAAAAGAAACATTAGTAGTAACAATCCTAAGGAAGAGTATCTTAGTTTAGATGTGGATGAAATGGAAAAACTAAAGACAGAAGTAGATGATTATGTAGACCAGCTACAACTGCCTGAACAAGATGATGAATTTGATAATTATGAGGAAGAGTATTGTTGACATTTCATGGAAAGTAGATGAACCTACCTATAGAGCAGACCCAGCCTTTAGCTATTCTACCTTAAGTAAGTATGATAGAGAAGGATTCAGAAAATTAGGTAGTCTCTTTGATAAAGTAGAAAGTCCTGCATTAAGATTTGGTTCAGCAGTTGATACTATGTTAACTGATGGAATTGATGCTTTTAAAGAGAGATTTACTGTATGCGAGTTTCCTTCATTATCAGAAGCACTTATAGGAATAGCTAGAGACTTGTTTGAAAGTTATGGTAGTCAATATAGAAGTATTGATTTAATACCTGATGATGATATAATAGCTCATACTATTAGTTATCAACCAACTTGGGGTGCAGAAGCTAAACTAAGAACTATAAAAAGTAAGTGTAATGATTACTATAAATTGTTAGCTATATCAGCAGATAAAGAGATATTATCTCAGAAAGATTATAATGATACTGTTGCTTGTGTTAATGAATTGAAGAATAACCCTTACACTAAGTACTTCTTCTATGTTAATCCATTTGATAATAGATTTGAAAAGGTATTCCAGTTAAAGTTTAAGGCTAAATACAATGGAATATCTGTCAGATGTATGTTTGATGAGTTAATAGTTGACCATGAAGAGAAGGTTATATATCCTATAGACTTAAAGACTAGTGGTCATGCAGAAGAAGACTTTGAACAATCATTTGTTACATGGAGGTATATGATACAAGCTCAGCTTTATACATATATACTTCAACAAGTTATTAGTGAAGATGAGTACTTCAAGGACTTCAAGATAGCTCATTATAGTTTTATAGTCATTAACAGATATACATTAGCTCCACTTGTATGGAGATACTATGGTAACTTTAGTGAAGTTGACTTAAAGGATAATGAAGGTAATATCTATAGAAATTGGAGAAAGCTCTTAGAGGAATTAGACTATTATCTAAATGAACCTTCAAGTAAATATACTAAGGAGGCTAAAGAAAGAAAGGGTATTATGAAAATAGATAATCTACAACCAGTATGATAGTAATTAAAAGAGATGGAACCAAAGAGGAGTTTAGTATAGAAAAGATTATTTCAGCTGTTAATAAATCATTTAAGTCTGTAAATCAAGTAACACCTGACTATGTACCAGCAGCTCTTATGCAACTTGTAGAAGAGTCAGATGTTATTGGTGTAGAGGAAATTCAAGATAAAGTTGAAACATTCCTCATGAAGACTGGTAATTATAAAGCAGCTAAATCTTATATTCTATACAGAGAGAAGCATAGAGAAGCAAGAGAAATCAATGATAGGCTTAACTATATGGAAAAATATAGTAAGTCTAATGAGAATGCAGCTTCTTCATCAGAGACAGATGCTAATGCCAATGTATCTATGAAGAATGTTGTTACTCTAGAATCTGAAGTTCCTAAGACTAAGAATAGAATTATTCAAAGAACTAGGATGAAGAATAAGTTGAATGTCTTGTTTCCTGAAGTAGCTAAGCAATATGAGGATGATATTAACCATCATATTATTTATATACATGATGAAGCCAGTTCAGCAGTTCCTAAGAACTATTGTGAGGCAGTATCATTATATCCATTAGTTTCAAGTGGAATTAAAGATATGGATGGTATAACTCCTAAGATAGCTAGTCACTTATCAAGCTTCTGTGGGCAGTTTAATAACTTAGTGTTCTTACTATCAGCCCAATGTAAAGGTGCTGTAGCTTTTGGAGAGTTCTTTAACTACTTTGATTACTTCTGTGTAAAAGATTATGGTGAACATTATCCATTAAGAGAGGATATATATGCTGATTCTGAGTTTGTTAAGAGTAGAAAGACTATAGGACAGAAGATTGAAGATGCTTTTCAGACTATAGTTTACTACATTAATCAACCTGCACAGAATAGAGGTTGGCAATCTCCTTTCACTAATATAAGCTACTATGATAAGTATTATTGGGAGGCTTTATTTAAAGACTTCTATTTTCCTGATGGAACACAACCTTCATGGGAGAGAGTATCTTATCTACAAAAGAAGTTTATGAAGTGGTTTAATAAGGAGAGAACCAAAGCTATGCTAACTTTCCCTGTTGAAACTATGGCATTATTAACTGATAAAGAAGGTAATTATCTTGATGAAGATTACAAGAACTTCACAGCAGAGATGCATAGTGAAGGTCATTCATTCTTTGTCTATATCAGTGATAATCCTAATGGTCTTGCTTCTTGTTGCAGACTAAGAAATGAGATTGAGGAGAATGTATTCAGTTTCACTAATGGTCTTACAGGTGTTAAAACTGGAAGTTGTAATGTTATTACTCTGAATATCAATAGAATTGTACAAGACTGTGCCAAGAAGTATTCAATAATAAAGAATAGATTTGGTAAGGAAAAGTGGGAAGACTGTATTAGAGTTGAACTAACAGATATACTTGAAAGAGTCTATAAGTATCATATTGCCTATAAAACTATTCTTTATGAATGGGAAGAAAGAGGCATGTTTAATGCTTCTACTGCTGGTTATATTGGTATGAGAGATTTGTTCTGTACTATTGGTATCAATGGTATCAATGAAGCTGCAAGATTCTTAGGTATGGAAGTATCCTACAATGAAAATTATAAGCAGTTTTGTAGATTAATCACTGGTACTATCAGTGAGCAGAATAAACTACATAACAGTAAGAAGTTTAAGTTCAATACTGAACTGGTTCCAGCAGAAGGTCTTAGTTCTAAGAACTATAACTGGGATAAAGAAGATGGGTATTGGGTCCCCGATGATACTAAAATCTATAACAGCTACTTCTATAATGCTTGGGATGATAACACAAGTATCCTTGATAGATTTAGATTGCATGGAAAGGAGTTTACAGAACTTCTTGATGGTGGTGTAGGTCTTCATTGTAATCTTGAAGAACATCTAAGCAAAGAACAGTATCTTAAGTTAATGGACTTTGCAGCAGAGAAGGGAACTTCTTATTTCACTTATAACATTCCTAACAGTGAGTGTACTAATGAAGAGTGTCATTATATTACTAAACATGCTATGGATAAATGTCCTAAGTGTGGTGCTCCTATGGAGACTTGGACAAGAGTTGTAGGATTCTTGAGACCAGTAAGTAAGTATGATGAAGGCAGACAATGGGATGCAACTAAAAGAGTATATAAATGAAATATGTAGATACTAAAATAGTAATGCAGGAGATTCCTGATGAAGTTACTTTAGCCATAAATATAAGTAATTGTCCATGTCATTGTAAGGGCTGTCATAGCTCTTACTTGGCAGAGGATATTGGCACTGACCTTACCTTTGAAGAGTTACTACAACTATGCAGTAAGAATACTGGTATAACTTGTGTTTCCTTCATGGGTGGAGACAGTGAGCCTTCCTATATTAACAAATTGGCAGAAGTATTAAAGGAGGGAGAACTTTCTATAAGAACAGCTTGGTATAGTGGAAGAGATACTATAAGTGATGAAATCAATCTTGAAAACTTTGATTATATTAAAGTGGGAAGATATGATGAATTCTTAGGTCCTCTTAACAGTAGAACTACCAATCAAAGACTGTATAAGGTAATAGATAGTAGATTATTTGATATAACAAATAGATTCTGGAATGAAGATTGAAACTAAATATAGTATGGGAGATGCTGCCTTTGTTATGTACAATAACAGGGCAGTTCCCATAAAAATCATGGGAGTGCATTACTCTATTGATGTGTATCAAGGTGAACATATTTACTATTCAAGTGATATATCATCCATTGATGGTATGGTTAGGTTTGAGGAAAAGTATGTATTTGAAACTAAAGAAGATTTATTGAAAACATTATGAAAATTAAAGTAAAAGGAATAACAGCAGGATGTTTGCCTTTCATTATAGAGAAAGGTGATTGGATTGATTTAAGAGCAGCAGAAACAGTTAGCTTTAAAGCACCACAAGCTGGTGTTAGAAAGAGAGAAACTATTGATGGTGAGATAGTAAGTCATAGAGATGTCACCTTTGACTTCAAACTGATTAAGCTTGGTGTTGCTATGCAATTGCCTAAAGGTTTTGAAGCAGTAGTATTACCAAGAAGTAGTACTCCAAAGTTAGGAATAATGTGTGCTAATAGTGAGGGAGTTATTGATAATTCATATTGTGGTAATGATGATGAATGGAGATTCCCAGCTATTGCCTTCCAAGCTACAACTATTAATAAAGGTGATAGAATCTGTCAATTCAGAGTTCAACTGAGTCAAAAAGCAACTATATGGCAGAAGCTTAGATGGTTGTTTAGTAACAAGATTAAGCTTGTGAGTGTAGACAAACTTGAAGGTAATAACAGAGATGGGTTTGGAACTACTGGTGTTAAATAATAACTCAGAAATAAAGATGAAAATATGGTAATGAATATATTATTTGTAATAGGACTTGTAATTTTAGCTACTTTCTTTGCTAAGATTGTTGATGTCTATAGAAAGAAAGAAAAGAGAGCACAGGCATATAGAATGTCATTCAGAGAAACTCTGGATTTAACTGACATTCCTATTATAACTTTCAAGTGTGGAGAAAAGAAGTTAAACTTCTTATTGGACACAGGTGCCAGTGATTCTATAATCAACAAATCAGTAACTAATGATATTAAACATAGTCCTACTGGAGTAAGGAACACCATCTATGGTTCTGATGGTAATAGGAAGGAAGTAGATAAAACATCTATTGATATTACTTATAGAGATAAGACATATAGTGAAGAGTTCTATGTTATGGACTTAGACGCTGCATTCTCTAATCTTAAGAGTGACTTTGGTGTTAATCTGCATGGAGTACTTGGTAGTTCTTTCTTCCAAAAGTATAGATATATAATAGATTTCGAGGAACTAGCTGCATATTCAGTAGTATAATGGAAGATATAATTAAACTTAATTCAAAGGGAGAAGAGAACAACTATCTAAAGAGGTTAAAGAAACCTAATGGAGAGGAATCTAAGACCTATGTATTAAAAGTTACTTCTCCTCAAGTTTTTACAGGTAAAACCGAATATAAGCATAAGTTTATATTGCCTACTGGAGGTCCAATGATAATTGAGGGTTGTACTTGTGTAGGAACTGATGAAGTAGTGAAGTCTATTGACTATACTATGGGCTACGGATATACAATAACATTTTTGTAATATGACAGAAAACTGGGAATTTAGAGAGGAAGAGAAGGAAGCCATTAGTTATTATGGTGAGCAGATATACTTTGTTACAGGACAATCCTATCTGTTTGAAGATGAAGAAAGGCCTTTCAAATGTATCTCAGTTGAACAGTCTTTGGAGTTACTGGAAACCCTAAGAGTAGTAGGCTTGGATAGTGAAACTAGAGGCACTGAAATCTGGCAAGGACAATTGTTACTTCTTCAACTAGGTAACAAGCACTTTCAAGTAGTAATTGATTGCTTGACTATAGATGTAAGAAGATATAAAGAGTTCCTTGAAAGTGACAGGCTCTTTATTATTCACAATGCCAAATTTGATTTAAGATGGCTATATAAAGAAGGAATTGTAGTAAGAAATGTCTATGATACTTTCTTAGGTGAAAAGATACTATTCTTAGGTTTCCCTCCAGGTATAATCTCATTATCTTTGCAAGCTTGTTGTGATAGATACTTACATATACATCTTGATAAGACTGTTAGAGGTAAGATACATGCAGGTTTAACAGATGAAGTAATTATATATTCAGCTAATGATGTTGTTTGGCTTGAAGATGTAATGAATGCTCAATTAGAACAGATTAAAGCTAGAGGTCAACTCAACGCTTTAGAGGTTGAGAATAGGTTTGTTAGAGTACTTGCATATATTGAGTTCTGTGGTATTAGACTTGATGCTGTTAAGTGGAAAGCTAAGATGGTTAAGGATGAAGCTAGGTTAAGAGAAGCTGAAACTAAGTTAAATGAGTGGGTAGTTAACTATGTATTATCTAAAGGTGAAGATGCTGTAATAGCTTATGATTCTACCACTAGAAGAGGTAAGAAGAAGAGAGCTAAGGCTAGTGCTGGTAAATATGTAGCTATAGACCCACAAAGAAACTTGTTTGAAGAGTCTGTGCCTAGGTGTATAATTAACTGGAATAGTAACAAGCAAGTTATTCCATTGTTTGAAGAATTAGGCTTTGAATTATGGACTAAGGATAAAAAGACAGGTAAGTTAAAGAAGTCTGTAGACTCAAAAATACTTGGAAAACAGAAGGGTAAGAGTGATATTCTTCCCTTATATCTTGAGTATTCAGCAGCATTTAAAGTAGTAACTTCCTTTGGTCAGAACTTTCTTGATGCAATTAACCCTGTTACTGGAAGAATACATCCTACCTTTAATCAAATGATGGATACAGGTAGGCTGAGTTGTGGTAAAGGCGGTAAGAAAGGTGGAGGAAAGACTAAAGATGATGATGTAGCTGAGGATGAAACTGATGTAAGTGCAGATGAGATTATTGCAGTTGATAAGAGTGTGAATGTACAACAGTTACCTAGTGATGAAGAGACTAGAGCATGCTTTATACCTAATCAAGGCAATCTACTTGTTGACTGTGATTATGGAGACCAAGAGGGTCATGTATTTACTGAACTAACTCAAGATAAAGCATGGATTGAATTCTACAATGACCCTGCTGAGAGAGATGGTCATGCCTTTGTAGCTAAAATGATATTTCCTGATGAGCTTAAAGATATACCTGAAAAGGAAGTAAAGAAGAAAAGAAAAGACTTAAGAGATGCAGCTAAACCTGCTAGATTTACCTTTAATTATAATGGTACAGCTAGTGCATTGGCAGCTAATACTGGTAAGCCTTTAGAGTTCTGTGAGAAGTGCTTTGTCACTTACTTTAATGCTTTTAAGGGTATTGATAGGTTCTTTAAAATATCTAAGAGAAAGATGTGGGAAAAAGGTTATATTCTAATCTCTGAATTAACTGGATTAAGGGCATATATCTATGATTGGCCTATTCTCAAAGGTATTGAGAAGAGGAAGAATAGTATGGGTCAGGAGTTCTGGGACTTATATAGAAGTGCTAAGGAATCTGGCTTAGTTATAGAGGATGTTCCTGGTTCAGTTCTTCAAGAGATTGCAAAGAAATTTGCTAAAGGTGAGCCTCTTCAAGCTATTGCTATAAGGTATGAATATAAGGTTAAAGTAGCTGGTAAAGTAGAAACAAAATACATTGATATTAACTGGCAGACTGTAATAGTCAAGGTCTTCAAGCACCTTAGTAAAAGAAGGAGTGCATCAGAGAATCAATCATGTAATTATACTAGTCAAGGAACAGCAGCAGCTATGACTAAAATAGCTGGTAGTGTGTATTTTGACCATCTGGTAGAGAGTGGAAGAATATTCAAAGTTCTTATACCAAATGATGTACATGATGAGTATTTGATTGAGCCTCCTGCTGAAATAGCTGAGGAGGAAGCAGCTAAGTTAAGTGAATGTATGGAGTATGCTGCATCACTATTTTGTAAGAGTGTAACTATTAAAGCAGTTCCTGAAATAGGTTCCTGTTGGATACATTGAATCCTAATTTTGTTTGTTAAGGATTTGCATATATCGTTTTATTTTCTTACATTTGTAGAAAAATAAGAAGAATTATGGAAAATGTTCAAACAAAAGTATGTCCTAGATGTGGTAGAAATTTACCTTTAAGTGATTATTCAAAAGGTAGTGGCAAGTTTGGTAGAAGGAGTATATGTAAAGAATGTGATAGACTTATACATAACACTCCTGAATTTAGGGAAAGAAGAAGGCTTAGAAGATTAGAAAGAAGAAACAATGAAGTAGGTTATAAAGAGAGGGAAAGACAGATAGATTTGCTTAGAATAGTTAGCAATGATGACTCTTATAAGAAAAGCCTCATAAGAGCAGCTAAAAGAAGAGCTAGTATTGAAAATCTCCCTTTTGATATTGATTATACTGATATTGAAATTCCTGAATATTGCCCACTTCTTGGCATTAGACTCAATAAACATGTGGGTGAAGGGGAAGCTAAATTTGATTCTCCTACTATAGATAAATTAATACCATCTCTAGGATATACAAAAGGCAATGTATGGATTGTTTCAAGAAGAGCAAATATGATTAAATCTGATGCTACTCTTGAAGAATTGGAACTATTAGTAAATAATTTAAGAACACATTGGATACATTAATTATGGATATAGAAGATTTAAAGTATATATTACAGCAACATGCCTATATAGTAGGGCAGTCAGTATTAGCTACTGCCCGCCTTGAAGGTATGAAAGCTGAGAATGAGAGAGCTATTCAAAATGGTTTAAATCCTCCTTATGGAGAAGAGCAGTTTGAGAAAGCTATGTTAAAATTTCCTGTTGATCACAACAGTATTATAGATGCTTTTAAATATTAAAGTTATGAGTGAATTTGTGATAGTACTAGTCTTAATAGTAGCCTCTATTGGTTTGGTATGGCTACTATACAAGGCTAATGAGCTTCAAAAGAAGAACATTTATGTTTATCCTAAGACTAAGAACAAATATCTTGTTAAAGGTATAGTTAAAATGAAAGATACTCTTTCACTTGAATGGGTAGATGCTGTATTGTATATTAGTCTTAAGAATGGGAATTATTATGTTAGAGAAGAGAAACAATTCCTTGACAAGTTTGTATCATTAAAAGAATGGGAAAATAAATGAACGAAGATTTTATAAAAATAATTAGAGATTCTTTAGAATATAACCCTTTAAATGGAGAATTCAAATGGAAGAAGAGATTATCTAATAGAATTAATATTGGTGATGTAGCTGGTTCTATACATAAGAAGGGTTATGTTATTATTAGTTTAAAAGGAAAGAGAATATTCGCTCATATATTGGCATGGTGTATTACCTATGATAGACTTCCTATAGGTCAAATAGACCACATTAATCATATTCCTTGGGATAATAGAATCTCTAATTTAAGAGAAGTCTCTGCATTAGAAAATAGCAGAAATCTATCAATGAAGGTAAATAATACTTCTGGAATTACTGGGGTATCTTTTGATAGATGGTCTAATAAATGGGTAGTTAGAATTAAAAATAATAACGGTAAATATGAGAACAGAGGAAGATTTAATTCAATTAGTGAAGCTGAATTTGCCAGAGATAGAGCACTTAGTGAACTTGGGTATTCTCAAAACCACGGAAAGTAATATAAGAACCTACAATGTAGGCAGTAGTGATTATTCTAAACATATCATACAACCTTGGAGTGTGTGGTTAGAATATAACCTTAACCCATGGGATGCTGACATAGTTAAGCGTGTCCTTCGCACCAAAGAAGGCGAATCCCGAAGGTTAGACTATGAGAAGATAATACATATATGCAATGAGCGTATCAGACAGATAGACGCTGAGGATGATAAAGATGAAAATAATGAGACCTCTGTATTCTGCCCGTCTGAATCATACAAACCAGCATACTATGCAGCTGGACATGTATTTGATGTATATTCCGTATTCGAGAGTGGAAAACACTATTTCGCTTATGTTGGATATAATGATAAATATAAGAATCATATGTATCTCAGTTTGACAAAAAAGAGCTTTGTCGTGTATAAGATAGCAGATTTTCCGCTGCCGTATGTACCTTTTTCAGGCAGTCTAGACAATACTGAACATTCAGAATCCGTTAAGATAGGTGCTTTGGGCGTTGACTATGAAAAGTATGACTATCTGATAAATGACGGTAAGCTATACCGATATATGGGAGTATCCGAAGATGGAATACTTTTCCGATATACTAAGTTCCGGGGGAACTTTAATGTAGACTTTGTAGATCTTCCGTACCAGCTGGTAAACGAGGCAAAGCAAGTAGTATGCAGGAAGTAATAAGCGAGAAAGCTAGAGATTATTATAAGGATTATTATTCAGTTGAAAAAATATTGTTAGATTATGAGGAGTGTTAGAGATTACAATGTAGGCAAATCGGATTATGCAAAGCATAAGATTCAGCCATGGGATATATGGAAAGAATATAAACTTAATCCTTGGGATGCTGATATTGTGAAGAGAATTCTCAGAACTAAGTCTACTGATAGTAGAAAGCTTGACTATGAGAAGATAATTCATATAGCTAAAGAGAGAATCAGACAATTAGATGCAGGCTATGAGTAAGATAATCTTATGTAGAGGAATACAAGGTAGTAGTATTAATACTATTTAACTCCACATACTTGCAAACCTCAATATATTTACTTAAATATTTGCAGTCAAATATTTAAATGGTAAGTTTATGAGTGAGTATATTAGGAGTTGCCCCAATTGTGGTAGAGAGATAAAGTATAAGTGGAAATGCGACTTTTTAAGGGCTTCTAAAAAGGATAGTATATGTAAAAGTTGTGCTACATCTAAGTCTACAATATTCAAAGTTGGTCATAATCTAAATGACTCTATTATTAGAAATAATAGTTTAGATAGATTATATACAGAAATAAGCCCACAGACTTTTTATTGGGTAGGATTTATAATAGCAGACGGTTCTTTTTATAAGAGTAGGTTTGAGTTATCTTTGTCAGCTAAAGACAAGGAACATTTAGAAAAATTTGCATCTTATATAAATTACTCAAATAATATTGCTTATGGTAATGGGATGGTTCTTGTAGCAGCAAGAAATCCTATGAGAGCTATGGAAATACTTGAAGCTACTAATCGTAAAGATGATTATGGATATTCAGTGTATCAAGATGCAGACTTAGAGCATGTAGTAGGAGCTACCTATAATGGCTATGAGGGCATCTTGCATCAACAACATTATCTTGAATAATTATGGCAACAGAGAAACAAATAAAGTGGAG
>QWCH01003527.1_pt1 | contig 24899 bp, 25 predicted proteins | sample 1972671 | NCBI WGS metagenome assembly QWCH01 (sample SAMN09866713, study PRJNA288562) | Human gut metagenome isolate term3_stool, whole genome shotgun sequencing... | isolation source: gut | host: Homo sapiens | place: USA: California
CCGCACCGGCATCGATACCCGCGCCACCATTCTGGGCCATGTCCAGCGCGGTGGCTCTCCCACTCTGCGTGACCGCGTGAATGCTTCCGCAATGGGCTACCACGCTGTCTGCCTGCTGGAGCAGGGTAAGTATAACCGCATCGTCGGTATGAAGGGTGAGCACCTTGTGGATTACCCCGTGGATGAGGCGCTTGAGATGACCAAGACGCTGGATCCGGTGCTCATTGATGTTGCGAACACGATTTCTATCTGATTATTTAGTTTGAAATTTGAAGAGCTATTCTTCTGGAAACACCAGGAGAATGGCTCTTTTTTGCGTTAATAGGTAAGAAAAAAGAAGCTGCACGATGATTTGGAACGAGGGCTTCTGATTTTTGTGGGAGCGAAAAGTGCATAATAAAAAATGGATAAATATGGAACGAAATCGGAAAAACCTGAAAAAATTCGAGCGATTCATACAGTACTCATACAATTTTGTCTATCTCTTGGACAAGCCAGTCAACACTGCGCTTTGTATAAACACGCTCAGTCAGATCCTTAATTGCGTGACCTACGATTCGCTTAATGGCATATTCATCCAGGTTATATTTCTTTGCGATTGTAACAAAATGTACACGTCCGTCATGTCCTCTATGCTCAGGGTTGATTCCCAATGCAGGGAAAGTTTCCATATGTAAAGAAGAAAGTCTGATATCCAGTGGAGGAAATGACAATGTACAAACGGAGAGCTTACAGCCAGCGGGAGCAGGACTACTCACTGGAGCTGCGGAACAAGCTTGAAGAAGCCGAAAAGATGCTGCTGAAGATCGGGCCGTGCCGGGAGAGGAGCCTTGCGCTGACCAAACTGGATGAGGCACTGTTGTGGGCGAACGTGGCTATTGCAGAAGCTGGCGTGGCAGACTATGCACAATAAAAATGCCCCCTGCGGTGAGCAGGAGCAAGATGAATCAATTCTCGGTGATGTCGTGATAGTGATTGTCTTTATAAATATCTCGGACCGGACTGAGCGGGGAGAGATCAAAAGTGTAATGATATCCATTTGCATCTGTCAAAATCATTTGACTTCCTACAATTTTGATCGTCTCATCCCAGCCGTTGTCGTAATTATAGTGCACGGTCAAGCCGCTGGATTTGGAACCACCGGTGATATGGCCGACATAGGCTTCTTTTGAACCATTTCCATAGGAGAAAAATCGAACGATCTTATCTTGATAGCTAATCAGACAATAGTTGGTATACTCGGAGAACCGCTGACCATAGGCCACATCATAATTTGTTTCGCTATGAGAGGGAGTGTGATTGAGTGACGGCTCGGGTTCAGAATAAGTTGAAGTGCTGTTGGAAGAATTCGAGGCTGCGCTTGATGCTGGAAGGGATGCAGGTGAAACGGCGGTATCAGAAATGGCAGAAGGCCCATCATCCGAAAGAGGAATCTCAAGAGAAGTCACGGAACGAAGATCATAGCACCCATGAATATCCATGGATATGACAGACAGTGCATCCTGAACAGAGACTGCGCTGAAATCATAGGGGCCATCGCTGCCATATGTTACAGACAGCATGGAATTAAGCTGAGTGGTCTGGAGCGTATAGGACGCAGCGCCATAATCAAGCGTGACACCTGTGGTAAAGCGTACGGATGGAAGAGTGAAAAGATAGGCGCTTTGTTCGTAGGTGTTGAGCAGGCAGACCACCAGGTTGGTCGGGTCGATCAACCAGTAGTGCATACTATTGGCATTGCCCGAATGGGCAAAGGCGAACTGATAGGAAAAGCTCCGGACCGTGGATTTACTTGTTCCGGGAAGCTCGTTTAACGAATGAACGATGATCCCGGTTTCTTTAGAGGAGGAAGAAGTTGACGGAACGGCACTGCCTGTGGATTGTGAGACAGAAGCGATGCTTGCCGATTTGGAAGAAGATGCGGCAGAGGATGCCGAGGAGGAGCTGGAACCAGAGCCCATACAGCTGCCGAGAAGCAGGAAGATGATAATGCAGGCAATGATCGGATGCTTTGCACACTTGACAAGGCAGCCTCCGGCGACAGCTGCACAACCGTCCTCAATGGCTTCTGCATTGGCCCGGCGGTCTGCCTCTTTTTGCTTCTGGCGCTCATATTCCCGCCGCTCGGCTTCGGCCTGACGCTGACGCTCGAACTCTTTCTGACGCTGTTTTTCCTCCACGGGGGCTGCGAAAATGTTGACGATTCTGGAGATGTTCTCGGCATTTTTGATCTTTGCATCGTCCACGATGTGTTCCGTATGAATTGTGCGGCGATCGACCAGATCAATGCGGGCACCGCAGTATTCGCAATACATGAACTCACGATCGTCATCGGTGACTTTAAGGTTGGCACCGCAATTGGGGCACTTACAGGCACGCATGGTAAGATTCCTCCTGATGTGGGCAATTTATACAAAATGAGTATAGCAGGTTCTTTGTGGACTGTAAAGAGTGAAAGGAAAATCAAAACGGAAAGCATTCTGGTGAGCGTGAAGAAGCTGCTGGGCATTGCCGAGGAGTGCACCGACTTTGATGTGGACATCATCATGTACATCAACATGGCGCTGTTTGCACTGGTGCAGATGGGCGTGGGGCCCGGCGAAGGGTAGGATCGTGATGCGGTCTGGGATGCTTAAATCATGCTGTTTGAGAATCTCATTGGCCAGAAGCCCACCGTATTCGGCGTGTCGGTTACGGTTGATGGCGTTGCCGATGTCGGGTAAAATACTTTTGAATCCGTTGCAATCTAATTGCTGTAAAATCTATGTGCAAAAGTGGCTTCGCATTTTCATTTCTCTTCCCAGCAAATCGAATTCGTGCTACAATAGAATCGGACAAATCAAAGAGGGGGAATCTAACATGAAAATACAATCTGTTGCCATTTTGGGCGCTGGAGCGGTGGGCTCTTACATCATCTGGGGGCTTTCTAAAAAGGATAATATCCGTCTGGGTGTGATCGCGGAAGGCGACCGTGCTCAGCGGCTGAAGGAAAGCGGCTGCGCCATCAATGGAGCAGTTTACCGCCCGGAGGTCTGGACCCCGCAGGAAGCGCAGGGCGTAAACCTGTTGGTCGTTGCACTGAAATATGGCTCACTGCCCGGAGCTCTGGAAAGCATCAAGACTGCTGTCGGCAGCAATACCGTTGTAATGAGTCTGATGAACGGTGTGGACAGCGAGGAGCTGATCGCCGCACAGGTAGGTGCAGAGCATCTGCTGTATTCCTTCATCAAAGTTGCATCACATAAGGAAGCAGATGGTTACCATTTTGACCCGGATGCAACACTGGGCGTGATCTATGGTGAGCTGTCGGCACCGTTTGAGAGTGAACGTGTCCAGGCAGTGCGGGAACTGTTCACGGATTCCGGGGTCAACTTCCGGGTCACGGAGCACATTCAGGAAGAGATGTGGAGCAAGTTCCGGCTGAACGTCTGCAACAATCTGCCGCAGGCGATTCTGGGAGCCGGTGTGGGCTGCTACCGGGACAGCGTCCACATGAAAGCCATCAGCGATGGCCTGCGCCGGGAACTGGAAGCCATTGCAACTGCACGGGGCATTGATCTGCGCATTGCAGATGCCGTCAGCCACGGATGCGCTGTTCCTGCCACGGCCCGTTATTCCACTCTGCAGGATCTGGATGCCGGACGGCATACAGAGATCGATATGTTCTCGGGAGCTCTGATGCGGATGGGAAAGGAGCTTGGGATTCCCACGCCGTATAACGAATACACCTACCACATGATCAAGGCCATGGAAGAGAAAAATGACGGCCTGTTCGATTATGATGGCACGGAGGAACCCACCTGGGCAAAATAAAGCGACTGTCTTGTTAGGATTCGGCACGTTCGCTCCCAGGTCACCGGCAGCACTTTTTGCTGTATTTTGTTTTTGAAATATGGTATAATTACTGTATTGGTATTGGGAAAAGGAGAGTAAACGAACGTGGAACTGGAACAGGCACGCAAACGCGCAGAAGAGCTGCGCGTGATCATTGAAAGGAACAACCGTTTATACTATGATCAGGATGCCCCGGAGCTGGAGGATTTTGAATATGACGCTTTGACCCGGGAGCTGAAAGCACTGGAGGCAGAATTTCCGCAGCTGGTCACTGCGAATTCCCCGACCCAGAAAGTGGGTGGTACCCCAAGCGGGCGCTTTGCCAAGGTGACGCATGCTGTAAAGATGGAAAGCCTGCTGGATGCGTTTTCTTACGATGAATTGCGCGATTTTGACCGCCGGGTACGGGAAGCCGGGATCGAGCCGGAATATGTCGTCGAGATCAAGATCGACGGCCTTTCCTGCAGCCTGGAATATGAAAACGGTGTGCTAGTGCGTGCTTCCACCCGCGGTGACGGCGTGGTGGGTGAAGATGTGACAGCCAATGTCAAGGCCATCAAGCATATTCCAAAGACTTTGAAAAATGCCCCGGAATATCTGGAAGTGCGCGGCGAGGTCTACATGCCGCACGATGCCTTCCAGCACCTTTGTGCGGAACAGGAATTACAGGGTGCGGCACCGTTCAAAAATCCGCGCAATGCTGCCGCAGGGTCTCTGCGTCAGAAGGATTCCAAGATCACCGGCAGCCGGGGGTTGTCCATCTTCGTATTCAACGTCCAGCAGGTGCGGGGCAAGGAACTGACCAGCCATGCCGAAAGCCTAGACTACCTCAAGAGTCTGGGCCTGCCAGTCTCTCCGCGTTATCATATCGTGCACGATATCGAGGATGCCATTGCAGAGATCGAGCAGATCGGCCAGAACCGTGCCGCACTGGATTTTGATATGGACGGTGCCGTGATCAAGGTGAACAACTTTGCACAGCGGGAACTGCTGGGCTCCACCAACAAATTCCCGCGCTGGGCCATTGCGTTCAAGTATCCGCCCGAGGTCAAGGAGACCACATTGCGCAGTATTGAAGTCGGCGTGGGACGCACCGGCGTTCTGACTCCCACTGCCTGCTTTGACCCGGTGTTTCTGGCAGGTACCACGGTTTCCCGTGCCACCCTTCACAATGAAGATTTTATCCGTCAACTGGGTCTGTGTATCGGAGATACCATTCAGGTGCGCAAAGCGGGTGATATCATTCCGGAGGTCATCGGTGTGACCCGCCATGAACCGGATGCTCAGCCTTACCAGATGCCGGAATTCTGCCCCTCCTGCGGTGCCCCGGCAGTGCACCTGGAAGATGAAGCCGCTTTGCGCTGTGTCAACCCGGAATGCCCTGCGCAGGCACTCCGCAATATCATCCACTTCGCATCCCGGGATGCAATGGACATCGACGGTCTGGGCACCATGGTCGCCACGCAGCTGGTGGATAAAGGGCTGGTACACTCTGCGGCAGATCTCTATGATTTGACAATAGAGCAGCTGCTCACACTGGAAAAGTTCAAGGAAAAGAGCGCAAACAATCTGCTGCAGGCGATCGAAGCTTCCAAGCAGAACAATCTGGATAAGCTGGTGTTTGCGTTTGGAATCCGCAACATCGGCGATAAGGCCGCTGCATTGCTGGCAGAGCATTTTGGTTCGCTGCAGGCCATCCGGGAAGCAACCGAGGAGCAGATCGGCGAGATCGATGGCTTTGGCGGCGTGATGGCCCAGAGCGTGACTGAATTCTTTGCCAAAGACGGCACCACGGATCTGGTGCACCGTCTGGCTGATGCCGGTGTGAACATGCAGTGGAAGGGGGAGCCCAAGGGCGATAAGCTCACCGGGAAAACGCTGGTCGTGACCGGAACACTGGAAACACTCTCCCGCAGTGAAGCTGAGGCGCTCATCGTAAAGAATGGCGGCAAAGCCAGCGGTTCTGTTTCCAAAAAAACAGCTTATGTGGTGGCTGGTGCTGCCGCAGGTTCCAAGCTGACCAAAGCACAGGCACTGGGTGTGCCTGTGCTGACCGAGGCAGAGTTCCTTGCTATGATCGCAGAGGATAAGTCCCAGCAATAATCAGAAAACCTGTTCTAAAAAGCCCGTACAGTTTGGATGCTGTGCGGGCTTTTCTGTGCCCTGTGGGTTCTAACCTCCGGGCCGGTGCATACATTGATGGCAAAGGACACGGAAGGAGAACAGAAGATGGACGAGTATTATCAGGTGGTGCAGGCTTTGCCCCAATGGCTGGCAAGGCCGCTGGGGCAGCTCCCATCAGAAGACGCAGAGACTGTACATGAGCTGCGGCTCCGGCTGGGCTGTGCTCCACAGTTTACGGTGCAGGGGTGCAGCTGCACACCGACACAGCTGGCACCTGAACTGAACGCACTGCAAACGATGCAGCTGACCCCGTTGCAGATGGAAGAGATCCTGTTCACCCTCTGCGGCGGTTCAGTCCATACCCATCAGACAGAGATCGCACAGGGCTATGTTACACTGGAAAATGGCTGTCGGGCAGGGCTTGGCGGGCGTTTTTTGCAAAACCCGGAACAGGGCACGGTTCTGCAGGAGCTTACCTCTGTCAACCTGCGCATTGCCCGGGAAAAGACCGTTCCGCTTCCACAGGAACTGACCGCAGCATTGCGGGGGCATTTCATCGGGATGCTTCTTGTTGGAGAGCCGGGCAGCGGCAAGACCACATTGCTGCGCAGTATTGCCCGGGAGCTCGTCCGGCAGCAGAAGATCCTTTCGGTCATTGATGAACGACGGGAGCTCTTTGCCGGGAATATACACGGCGAGGCGCTGGATGTTCTTGCCGGGCTCCCCAAGGGACAAGCAGTGCAGATGGCATTGCGCACCCTTTCGCCACAGGTGATCCTGCTGGATGAGCTGGGAGGTCTGGATGAGGTCACAGCGCTGGAGCAGGGCCTGTTCAGCGGGGTGGATTTTATCGCCACCCTTCATGCTGCCACACCTGAAGAGGCGACCATGCGCCCACAGGTAAAATATCTGATGGAGCGCGGCGCGGTGCGGGTGCTCGTCTGGCTGACCGGCAGACAAGCACCCGGCTGCATCGGGGAGGTGCGGTTTCTATGAGCCCTCTGCGCTGGTTGAGTGTCTGCTGTTTTGTCGTCTGCGGCTGGTGCGCAGGCGACAGCTTTCATCAGCAGGCGCAGGCGCATCTGGAAGCCCTGCACAAAACACTGGATTTGCTGGAAACGCTGCATCAGGAAATCAGCTTCCGCCGCAGTGACCTGAATCTTCTCTGCCGGAAGTTGATACAGGATGGGCAGCTTCCACCAGAAACGGTTTCGTTACAAACGCTGGAGCCCTTTCCCTCCCTGACCTTAGAAGAACGCACCCGCTTCTCAGAATGTTTTTCAGGCCTGGGGCGGTTGGAAGCGGAGCAGGAGTGCAGACGGCTGGAACTGTATCAGGCACAGTTTCAGGCAGCCTTGCAGGAAGGTGAAGCTGCGGCCCGAACACAGTCGATGCTTTCGCACAAGCTGGGCCTGGCCGCCGGGCTTGCAGCTGCCATTCTGCTGGGATGAATCAGCTCAAAAGGAGAGGACGCGGATGGAGATTGACCTTATCTTCAAAATTGCGGCCATTGGCATCATTGTTGCCGTGCTGAACCAACTGCTGATCCGCTCCGGGCGGGAGGATCAGGCAATGATGACGACATTGGCAGGTCTGGTGGTCGTGCTGTCCATCCTGGTCAAACAGATCAGTGTGCTGTTCGTTACCATCAAGTCGCTGTTTGCACTATGAGTGCAGCCGTGGCTGTGTTCGGCATTGCGCTGCTCGCGGCACTGCTCTATGCGGTTCTGGAAAAGCAGGCCCCCGCCCATGCACTCCTGCTCTCCCTTGGGGCAGCGCTGGTGCTGCTGGTGCGGGCCGGGACAAGCATCCGGACAGTACTTTCCGGCATAGCACGCCTGGCTGGACAAGCTGACAGCGGGGCTTTTTCCTGCCTTGTACGGAGTGCGGCTATCGTTCTGCTGACAGATTATACCCGCACCCTGTGTGAGGAAGCCGGGGCAGAATCTTTAGGGTGGTGTGTTGGGCTGGCAGGTCGGTGTCTTGTACTGGCGGCGGCGTGGCCCTTGCTGGAAGAGATCCTGCAGACGATTGGGAGCATTGCAAGATGAAGAACTGGAAGTGGTGGGCTTTTCTGCTGGTGGGAACAAGCCTCTGCCTGTGCGCCCCGACAGCTATTGCGGCAGAGAGTGCCGGTTTGCACACACAGCTGCCGGGAGCAGAGCTCTGGCAGCCTTATCTTGACCAAAGCCCTGTGGATGCTTTGCAGGTAGCAGAAGACCCGTGGAGCGTTCTGCAAAGTTTTTGCACTTCGTCTCTGTTCCAGACACTGCGGGAAAGCATCCGTGGTTATGCCGCACTGCTGTTGTTTCTGCTCCTGTCTGCCATAGTCAGTCTGTTTCTTGGGGAGGAAGGTGATCACAGCTGGTGTGATCTTGTCTGCGCCGGTGGGTGCGGGATCCTTCTGTGGGAACCATTGCTTGAAATTGCCCGGCAGCTGTGCGCGCAGATTGAAAGCTGGAACCGCTTTCTCTCCGGTTTTCTTCCTGTCTATGCCGGTGTTCTGATCATGGGCGGTGAGACAAGTGCCGGGGCCGCCGCAAGCGGCTTTTTTCTGACATTGCTTTGTCTGCTGGCACAGGCCCTGACGGCCTTTGTACCGCCCATTCTGGAATGCTACCTTGCATTGAGCATGGCTTGCTGTATCACGGAACAGAGCTGCCTGGGGAACCTGTGCAAAGCGGCAGGGACACTGCTGCAAAAGGGACTTTCCCTTACTGGAAAGCTGCTGGCTGCACTGCTGGGATTCCAGCGCATCTCTGCCGCACAGCTCGACCGAACGGCGCTTCGCACAGGACAGTTTCTCACCGGCACCATTCCCATTGTGGGGCAGAGTTTGAGCGATGCTTCCGAGGCTGTTCTGGCAGGCATCCAATTGCTCAAAAGCGGCCTTGGAATGGCCGCTATCCTGATTTTATTGGCTGAGTTTCTGCCACTGTATCTCGGGATGCTTGCACATCTGGGATGTATCGTTCTCTGCGGGACGCTGTGCAGCCTGACCGGAAACAACCGTGGACAGGCACTGCTTACCTGTTTTGCTTCCGCTGTCCGGTGTATGATGGCCTGTATCGCACTCTTTTTCGGGCTGGCCGTAACAGGAACCGCACTTCTTTTTATGCTGGGAGGCGTTTGATGCAGACATTGAAAAGCGCAGCTGTGGTCTTTTGCACTGCCTGTATCTGCGCAGAGCTGCTGGCCCGGCTCACAGGAAACAGCTGGGCCCGACGGTGCATAAAAGCCGTGGCTGGACTATATATTTTAGTGGTGCTTTTACAGGTCATCCCTCAGCTCCGGACAGAAGTTCAGTCCTTTTCTGTGCCGGATCTTTCGCCCGCATCCATGGGCACGCTGGAAGATGCCATTCGGGCTGAACTGGATGCCCGCAGCAGCGGACAGGAAGCAAAGGAGGGGAACCTTTCCGGATGAAGAGCAGGGAACAGAGCCTCTTTGCCGGTTTGCTCCAGAAGCAAAACCGCACCCAGCTCGCAATTATTCTGGGCGCGGCGGCAATGCTGCTGATCTTATTCTCAGAATTATTCTCAGCCCCCGCAAAACCCGCAGCAAATGCAGGCAGTTCTGCTGCTGTTTCAGAAACTGCCTACCGGGAGCAATTGGAAACACAGCTGACAGAGCTGATCGAACAGCTCGATGGGGCAGGAAAAACCGTTGTGATGGTGACACTGGAAAGTGGGGAAGAAACGATCTATGCTGTGGATACGCAGTCCGGCCAGATGCAGAACCAGGAGACCCATGTTCTGCTGGAGGATGGCTCCGCCCTGGAAGAAACGACCTATCTGCCTGCCGTCTGCGGTGTGGCTGTTGTCTGTGATGGTGGGGGAGATGTCCGGGTCGCCGCCCGCATCACAGAGCTTGTCCGGGCACTGCTGGATCTTTCGGCCAATCGAATTTGTGTAGAACAGCGCAAAGGATAACGCACTATGTAATATAAGGAGGAAACAGCTATGAGAGCCATCTCGAAGAATACCCGCAAAGCAACAGCCATTACCCTGGCAGCAGCACTGGTCATTGCCGTTTACCTGAACTGGCAGTATGCCCGCACCGGTGTGACGCTGGAAGAGGATGCAGTCAACGTTTCTGCCGTCAGTCAGGAGACCGTTCCCGTTACGGATGAACTGATGACCGAAGCCGAGGCGGTTTCCAGTGCCAACAAGAATTATGGCGAAGCTCAGCTTGTGAGCGTTGCAAACAACAGCGGCTCCAAGTTCTTTGAGGAAGCGCGGCTCAAGCGGACCAAAGCCCACGATGAAGCCATGGACAGCATTCAGAAAGCGCTGAAATCCGCTTCTCTCTCCACGGAAGAAAAGAAGGAGTACACCAGCCAGCTGACCGGAAACCTTGCGGATCTCAACGCGGAAAACGAGATCGAGACACTGGTCAAGGCCAAGGGGTTTGCGGATTGTCTCTGCTTTCTGCAGTCAGGCCGGGCCGATCTGACTGTTATGACCTCGGGCGATGCCTTAACGGCCGCACAGGTAGCGCAGATCCGTGACATTGTGTTGAGCAAGAGCAGTGTGACAGCCCAAAATATCACCGTTGTTGAGGTAAAGTAAGGGAGCAGTTGCGGCAGACAACAGAATGTGGTAAACTAAAATAGAACAATGAAATTGAGCGCCGCTTTTCCAGCGGCGTTTTTGCAGGGAGTGCACCATGAAGGAACCAAAGCTCAAAACTGTTTACGTCTGCTCTAACTGCGGCGAAACCAGCCCGCGCTGGATGGGCCGCTGCCCCAGTTGCGGAAGCTGGAATACCATGAATGAGGATGTTGTTGCGGAAGCGCCCAAGGCGGGGCTTTCCAGCAGCAAAGCGGCAGTACCTGCCCGGCAGGAGGGTGTCACCTCGCTGACGGCCCGGCGGTTGGCCGATATCAGCACTACGGAAGAGAAAAGCCGCATCCTGACCGGCATATCGGAGCTTGACCGGGTGCTGGGCGGCGGCATCGTGCTGGGCGGCGTGGTTTTGCTCAGCGGAGAACCGGGTGTTGGCAAATCTACGATGCTTTTACAGCTCTGCGGTGCCATCTCCAACCAGCATTCTGTTCTGTATATCACGGGTGAGGAATCTGTCCGTCAGGTCAAACTGCGTGCTGCACGGTTGAAAGTGCCGCAGGAGAACATCTATCTTGCTGCGGAGAACGATGTGGACGAGATCTGCGGCCTGATTGAAAAGGAAAAGCCGGAGCTTGTAGTCATCGACTCTATCCAGACGATGCGCTGTATGGATCTTTCTTCCTCTGCCGGTACGGTCAGTCAGGTCAAGGAGAGCGCCGCCCGTCTGCTGGCGGTAGCCAAAAAGCAGGAGATCCCCATGTTCATTGTGGGCCATGTCAACAAAGACGGAGCCATTGCAGGCCCCAAGGTCATGGAGCACATCGTGGATACTGTGCTCTACTTTGAGGGCGACAAAATGCTGCCTTATCGCATTCTGCGGGCTGCCAAGAACCGCTATGGCTCCACCAATGAACTGGGCATGTTTGATATGACAGGGCAGGGGCTGGAGGAGATCGAAAATCCTTCCCAGATGCTTTTGGAAGGCCGTCCGCTGGGGGTTTCCGGCAACTGCGTCGCCTGTACGATGGAGGGCAGCCGCCCCATTCTAAGCGAGATCCAGGCCCTTGCCACCAAAACGAATTTCCCGGCACCGCGCCGTGCCTGCAGCGGCTATGATTATAACCGCATGAATCTGCTCATTGCCGTTCTGGAAAAGCGGGCAGGGTATTTCTTTGGCAATCTGGATGTCTATATCAACATAGTGGGCGGCATTGCCCTGCGGGATACTGCCTGCGATCTGGCGGTCTGCCTGTGTATGGTGTCGTCTCTGCTGGACTGCCCCGTGAGCGATAAGCTCATTGCCATTGGAGAAGTGGGTCTGGGCGGTGAGGTGCGCAGTGTGCCCAACCTTGAACAACGCCTGCGGGAAGCCGAGCGCATCGGCTTTGAGCGGGCTGTGGTGCCAAAACATAGCCTTGCCCACCTGAACCCGGCAGATTATCCGGGCATGAAGCTGATAGGTGCGGCTTATATCTCGGATGCGATCCATGCATTGAAATCAGACCGGTTGTAACGAATTTACGGAGAAACTATGTCGATCTATCTTGATGAAAAAAATCCGGGCAAGCATCCGCCGTTTGATGATGCTTCGCCGGATATTGTGGAATATGTGCGGTACCTGGAGGTGATCGCGGGCAAAAGCGCCAACACGGCCTTCAGTTATTACTGCGATCTGCGCGGTTTTTCTCGTTTTATGAAACGCCGCCGCGGGCTGGTTCCGGCAGATACGGAGATCAAGGATATTGACCCCAAGGGGCTGGACACAGCCTTCTGGGGCAGTGTGAGTAAAGAGGACATCTATGAATATCTCTATTTCCTGAACCGGGAATGCGGCAACAAGAAATCCTCGACTGCCCGGCGGCTGGCCAGCCTGCACGGCTTTTATGATTATCTGGTCAATCAGGTCAATAAGCTGACAGAAAATCCGACCGCCTCCATCAAGCCGCCCAAGCAGGATAAGGTCCTGCCCAAATACCTGACAGCGGAACAGTCCATGGATCTGCTGGAGAGCACGCAATATCAGAGCGATTTTCCGGAGCGGGATTACTGCATGGTGGTTCTGTTCCTGAACTGTGGAATGCGGCTTTCTGAGTTGGTGGGCATGGATCTGGGCGATATCGACCTGGAACAGCGGCAAATCAGGCTCTTTGGCAAGGGCCACAAGGAACGGATGGTCTATCTGAATGAGGCCTGCGTCGAAGCCCTGCAGCTCTACCTGGCCAAACGCAACACGATGGAGGGCCTGAATCCAAAGGAAAAGGCTGTGTTTGTGACGCGCCGCCGGAAGGAGCGCATTTCCAACCGCAGGGTGGAGCAGCTCGTCACCGGTGCCATGAAAGCGGCCGGGCTCAAGGGCTTTTCCACCCATAAGCTGCGTCACACGGCGGCAACGCTGATGTATCAGACCGGCAATGTGGATATTTTGACCCTCAAGCAGCTGCTGGGTCACAGCAGTGTGGGTACAACGCAAATTTATACGCATCTGCAAGAATTTCAGGTGCGTGCCGCCATTGAGCAGAACCCGCTGGGTACGGTCACACCCCAAAAAGCACGCTTGGATACAACAAAACGGGCAGCAGGGGAGAACAGAGGGGAAAATAACGCCGGTTCGATGGATGTTGAAGAAGCTGCCAGCCCGATGGAAGCTTTTGAGGGTGCTGCCAATGATGGCATCCGGGTGGATATCTCTTCTATGCCCGGGGATAAGGAAACTGTATGAACTATATCAACTTCTCTAAGAGCTATCATGTGCGGATGTTGACAGAACGCGATATTCCGCTGATTTTGGCTCTTTGTGAGAAAAACACACAGTTTTATGAACATTGTTCGCCATTTGTAACTGCGGAAAGCATTCGGGATGATATGTGTGCCTTGCCGCAGCGCAAAATGGACGAACCTCAGGATAAGTATTATCTCGGATTTTTTGATGATGCCGAGCAGCTTGTGGCTGTGATGGACTTTATTGACCATTATCCAACGGAACGAAGCTGCTTCATCGGATTCTTTATGATGGAACGTTCTGTACAGGGACATGGCATTGGAAGCAGGATCATCACAGAGCTGTGTGTGTATCTACACAGTTTGGGTTACGAGTATATCCAGCTGGGTTATGTGGATGGCAACAAGCAAAGTGAATCGTTCTGGAAAAAGAATCGGTTCACAGATACCGGATTGAGAGATCACACGCAGGACTATACGGTCGTTGTAATGAACCGGATGCTGTAACAGATCAATAACAGGAAAAACGTGTATAAAAAAACGCAAAATACACAGTTATTGTAAAACAGGCCGCTAGAGCTCAAATCGAGCTCTAGCGGCCTTAAAAACGCCCAAAGCTGGAAAAGAGGGCTTTTTCACTTCCCTATGTTTCGCATAACCTGCATTATACGAAAATATAATAATCAAAAAATCAGACCCTCCTCTCTCTTCCCGCTACGGGTTCTGAGATCTCAGAGGGTCTGACCGATCATATGTACCCATCACTCTTCCGGCAATGGTGTGGTTTCAAAGTATGCGCAGATCGCTTCATAATATGTACGCGCCGTCCGCTTACATCCATCCTCACTGCCGAACTGGGCTACGTCCGTATCGCTGGTCACAAAACACTGCTCCGCCAGCACTGCTGGACAATTTACATCTTCCAGAATCGTAAAGCTGCGCTCTACCCGCACTTCCTTGTGGCTGCTCTCCACCAACTGTTTTACTTCCCCTTGGTAATAGATATATCGGATTCCCCCGCGTCCCCGCAGGCTGGCCCCTGCCGCCTGCATAGCCCCGGCAAGCTGCTTTGCAAAATAATAGCTCTCCTGATGGTATGATCGTCCCGGAACAGCCGGATAACATTCAAACCCGGCTGCGCTGGAGCCTTCGGGTGCTGAATTACCATGGATGGACAGCAACAGATCCGGGTCCTGTGCATTGGCAGCAGCGGCGCGCTCAGCGGGTTTTGCGGTGCTGTCGTAACTTTCCCGGGTGGTCAGCGGGATATAATTGGGGTCACGCTCCAGCCAGGCGCTCAAAGCCTCTGCTGTGGCAGCGGTCATCTCGCTTTCCTGCACCACTCCCCTTGCCCCTGGATCTGAGCCGCCATGTCCTGCATCGATTATAATACGGTACGGCGGCTCACCGATGGTCGGACGAAAAACATCATCGTCTACGGTCGGTGTTGTCTGTCCAATGGAGAAAGCCGCCTGCCACAGATACAGCCCAAAACTGACACCAATAAAACAGAGAACCAGAACCACTGCTCTGCCAAAGGAAAAGCCATTGCCCCTTTTCTTTCTTTTGCGCTGTACCGAATGTTTTGCCATGATGACTTCCCTGCCGTTTTATAAGAAACGCCCGCCCCAAGAATGATCTTCCGGACGGGCGCTGCCGGGAAACTCCCGGTATGTTTTTACTTCAATTCAACCACGGTCACACCGCTCTCGCCCTCACCATAACGGCCCAGCCGGAAGCTTTTGACCATCCGGTTGCCGCGCAGATGTTTATGGATCGCAGTGCGCAGAGCACCGGTACCGTTGCCATGGATCAGGTACACCACTGTCTGCCCGTTCAGAATGGCGCGATCGATATAAGCATCCACCTCAGGCAGAGCTTCATCCACAGTCAGGCCCAGCAGATTCAGCTCCATTTTGGCCGAACGCTGCACACGCTCTACCCTGCCGTTGGGCCGGTTTGCATCGCCCGTCAGGCGGGAATAGCGCTGCTGTGCCTTGGTTTTGGGTTGAGGCTCTTTGATGAGCTTATCCGGCTGTTTCAGGCCCTTGAGCGGGACCTTGGTCTTGATGATGCCGGCACGCACCAGAACATCGCCGTTTTTATCCGGCAGTGCCAGCACGGTGGCCAGCTGGTTGAGCTCTGCAATGCAGACCTCCTGCCCTACCTTGACTTCTTTCAGTGGGACAAACTCCTTGACAGGGTTATGCACCACCTCGGTACCGATAAAGAGCTTTTCGGATTCTTTCTTTGCGATCTCGCGGGCACGCTGGGCTTTTTGCTGGGTGCTCAGGCGCTCGTCCTTCTGCAGCTGGCGCAGCTCATCGGTCAGTGCATACGCCTTGCTTTCCACCTGCTGTGCCAGCGCACGTGCCTTGGCACGGGCAGCTTCCAACTCGTTTTCGCCCTGCTGGATCAATTCATCCCGCTTTTTTTGAGCGGCCTCCAGCTGGTGAGAAGCCTCGTTCTTCAGCTCCTCAACCTCGTCCTGGCTCTCTTTCAGCTGCAGCTTCAGGTCGTCCAGCTGGCCCAAAACTGCATCCAGGCGCTTATCCTCGGCAGACAGATGCTGTTGGGCTGCCTCAATGACACGCTCCGGGATGCCCAGCTTCTCACTGATGAGGAAGGCGTTGGACTTGCCGGGCACACCTACGCTCAGCTTGTAAGTCGGGCGCAGTGTCTCCAGATCAAACTCGCAGCTGGCATTGACTACACCCTTGGTTTCCAGCGCAAACACCTTCAGTTCGGCGTAGTGAGTGGTTGCCATCAGCAGCACACCGCGGCGGCGCAGTTCCTCGATGATGGCCACGGCCAGCGCTGCACCTTCGGCAGGGTCAGTGCCCGCGCCAAGCTCATCCAATAAGACCAACGTGTGCGGCATGGCAAGTTCCAGAATACCGGTGATCTTCTTCATGTGGCCGGAGAAAGTAGAAAGGCTCTGTTCGATGCTCTGCTCATCACCGATGTCCACAAGGAATTCATCGAACACGCAGATCTCACTGCGTTCATCGGCAGGATGACGCGCCCGGATGAGCGAAAAGGAGTTGTCGGTGCGGACAGAGGGCTTGAATGCCTTCATATCCAGAGCCAGACGAGCTTTTGCCAACAGCACATCAATTTCCAGCATTGCCTTGTAGCTGTACTGGAACTGAGGCTCAATGGCGGCTACCTGTGCCGTAAATGCCACCAGAATGCGTTCGATCTCCTGCGCTTCTTGTGCACGATACTGCAGAATGCGTGCATTTGCTTCCACGACCGCCTGCGGCTCCACAAAGACGGTAGCACCAGTGGACGAGACATCATGGATGATGCCGCTCACCTCGCCGCGATACTCGCTCTTAACGGGCACAACATACCGTCCATTGCGGATGGAGACCACACTCTCCTGCAAATACTTGGAGGTATCCATATTGCGGACCATGCTTTCCAGCCGGTCGCGGATGCTATTTTCCGTAGCGCGGATCTTTTTGCGCAGCTCGTTCAGGGTGTGGGAAGCCGTGTCTGCCATGGCATCCGGAGCCAGAATGGCGCTGGAGATCTGCTGCTCCAGCCCGGGCTGGGGTGCCAGCGCGTAGAACAGATCATCTGTAGGCAGAGCATCATGTTCCGAGGAGCCATACCAGCTGGTCAGGTTCTGAAAGTTGCGCAGAGCGCCGGCCACCATCAGCAGCTCCCCCATGGAGAGCACACCGCCCTTGACCGCACGGGCTGCCAGAGAGCTGACACCCTCTACCCCGCCAAAGCGCGGAGACCCGTTTTTGATGAGCAGACTGTTGATGGCATCGGTCTGTTCCAGCGCGTAACGCACCTCATCTGGGTCACACTGAGGCTCCAAAGCCAGCAGCTGCTCTCTAGCTTCCTTGCACACGCAGCCCTCGGATGCACGCGCAATGATCTTATCAAGCTCTAAAGTTTTCAAATAGCTTGTTTCCATGTTTGTTCCCTATATCAAAATTGTTTATCCCGGTCAAGGCAGAACGGATTTCAAAAAGTCGTAACTTTTCAGCGGTTTGTCCAGATGGGTCAAAGCGTAGCGCTCTGCCACCGCAGACAGCTTTGCCAGACTGCCGACCGAGATTTTGAATGCAAATATTTTCTTATCTTCTACAAGGCAGATATGACGCAGGGCATACAAGGCACCCATGTCCAGATTGCAGATTTTGCCCGCCTTTTTCGCACAGTCCTCACAGAGCAGAATGCCCTCCTGCGGATCAAGATAAAACGCTGGGCCATCGTATTTTTCACAGATCTTGCAGCAGACCAGCTGCGGCAGAAAGCCGCACTCGCTCATGGTGCGCAGCTCAAACACAGCCTTGACCACATGCAGGTCGGTTTTACCCTCGCTGATCATATACCCTCGATGGTGGAGGAAATGCCGTGAAATACGTTGCGCACTTCCGCTTCTCGGATGGTGTACATATTCCGGCCGGGCAGCAGCACAAATTCCGAGTAGCAAAAAAGCCCGCAGGCGCTGAATAATTTGTTCTTCAGCCGCAGGCTGCTCTGTGCTGAGGCCGAAATAACTCCCAGCTCCGGTGTAAGAATGGTCAGAATCCGGTCAGATTCCTTGTACCGGGTCTCTTTTAACACAAGCCCAGGTGTTACGATCGTATCCATCTGCATATTCTCCCTGCCCGAGCAGTGTCCCGGGCAATGTAAAGAGAAAAATCAACGATTATTCGGGTTCTGTTTGAAGCCAAAGTTGTTCAACAGAAACTCATTGTCCCGCCAATCTGCTTTGACCTTGACCCAGCACTGCAGGTTGACCCGGCAGCCAAGAAATTCCTCGCAGTCCGCACGGGCAGAGCTGGCGATCTTTTTCAGCATCGCACCGCCCTTGCCAATGACCATGCCCTTATGGCTCTCGCGCTCGCAGTAGATATTTACATCGATATCCACCAGATCTGTACCAGGGCGCTCCTTGAAGCGCTCCACCACGACCGCAATGCCGTGCGGGATCTCATCCCGCATATACAGCAGTGCCTTTTCACGGATGACCTCCGCCACCAGTTCCTTTTCCGGCATATCGGTGTAGGCATCATCGTCAAAGTAGTGCGGGCCCTCCACAGCATACTGGCTCAGGGCACCGAACAGTTCCTCACAGTGGTCGTCTGCCCGGACGCTTACGGTGTAGATGGCATCAAACACACCCAGCTCCTTGAGCTCAGCCTTGCGGGCTTCCAGATCAGCAGGTTCCTTGACAAGATCGGTCTTATTGATGACTGCAATGGCCGGGCCGCCGCTGCTGCGCAGAGCGTCCACCAGAACCATTTCCGGCTCATTCAGGGCACCGTATGGCTCAAACAGCATCATGGAAACATCCACATCCGCGATGGAATCGCTGGCCGTCTTGTCCATCCGCTTGCCAAGCTTATTGTGGGCCTTATGCACGCCCGGGGTGTCCAGCAAAACATACTGCAGGGGGCCGCGGGTCACAACACCGGTGATGCGGGTACGGGTCGTCTGGGGTTTGGAGGTAACAATGGCCACCTTCTCCCCCACCAGACGATTGGTCAGGCTGGATTTGCCCACGTTCGGGCGGCCGATGACCGCCACGAACACAGATGAGGTATCGTAATGCTGCTGCATGGGTGCTGCGTTTTTCAAAATAGAACTCCTATCCTTTGCCGATATCTTTGATCATTCCGTATAGCTGACGGTGCGGGGCAGGCCAAGCTGGGTCAGCACAGCCTCTTCCTTTTCGCGCATCCGCATGGCTTCCAGACCACCGTTCTCATGGTCGTAGCCCAGCAGATGCAGCATGGAATGAACGGTCAGGAAAGCGACCTCACGCTGCAGCGGATGGCCGTAGAGCGTTGCCTGCTCCTGAGCACGTTCCATGCTGATGACGATATCCCCCAGCATCTTGCAGCCGTTGTTCTCATCCACATCGTAAACGCCGTTTTCTCCCAGAGGAAAGCTCAACACATCGGTGGGCATCGGCTTGTTGCGGTATTGGTTGTTCAGCTCTGCAATGGCAGCGTTATCCACAAAAGTCACGCTGATCTCAGCAGGCTCATCGAAGTGCTCATATTCCAGCACAGCATTGCAGGCGCGGCGGATCAGGATCCGCAGGCCAGAAGGCACTTTTACGGCTTTCTGTGAATTGGTGATCAAAACTTTATTGGACATAACATTCCTCTCCCTTCATTTTATGCTGCAATTGCAGCTTTCCGCGTCGGTTTCAACGCTTGGCCGGGTGCGCAGCCGCTTCGTAGGCCTTGATGATCTCCTGCACCAGACGATGGCGGACAACATCCTTCTCCGTAAAATAGCACTGTGCAATGCCATCCACGTTCTTGAGAATGTGCAGCGCATCCACAAGGCCGCTGCGGGTACGGTCCGGCAGATCGATCTGGGTCACATCGCCGGTCACAACCACCTTGGAACCTACACCCATACGGGTAAGAAACATCTTCATCTGCTCCGGTGTGGTGTTCTGCGCCTCATCCAGGATGATAAAGGAATCATCCAGCGTGCGGCCGCGCATATATGCCAGCGGAGCAACCTCAATGATCTGCTTTTCCACCAGGCGCTCATAGGTCTCGGCACCCAGCATATCGAACAGGCCATCGTAGAGAGGACGCAGGTAAGGGTCCACCTTCTGCTGCAGATCACCGGGCAGAAAACCCAGCTTCTCGCCTGCTTCCACGGCGGGGCGGGTCAGCACAATGCGGGAAACATCCTTGGCCTTGAACGCTTTGACCGCCATCGCAACGGCCAGGTAGGTCTTGCCGGTACCGGCGGGACCTACGCCAAAGGTCACAGCATTCTTGCGGATAGCATTCAGATATTCCTTCTGTCCCAGTGTCTTGGGGCGGATGGGGCGGCCCTTGACTGTGACCGTGACAAAATCCTCAGTCAGCTCCCGGACACGCTGCTCCTTTCCATCGTGAGCAAGGCTCAGGCAGTAGCGCACCGTCTGATCCTCCAGCGGCGTGTGGTTTTCGATCAGGAGCAGCATCCCCTCCACGGCACGCACAGCAGCAGCCACATTGGCCTCCTCGCCAGAGAGGCGAAGCATCGTACCCCGGCAGACTGCCGTGACAGAGAACTCCTTTTCCAATAGACGAATGTTGCGGTCACAGTTGCCAAAGATGGCAGCGGCGATCTCCACACTATCCAACTCAATACTTTTTTCGGCCATGTAGCTCCTCCAGCGGTTTATGAATTTCCACATCTATTGTACCACCAAAGGCTCAAATAGAAAACTGTGAAACTTGCACAAAATATTTTCAACATTTTGGAGCGTGTTACAAAGCAGTACCCTGAAACATAAAAAATCGATGCTGCTCTGCATTTCCGCAAAACAGCATCGATTTCATTTATCGGATCGTAAAAAACGACTCCTCAGAAACTTTTCAATTAGAACCAGTCGCCGAAGCCCATCTTGACCAGGTTGTCGTGGCTGATCTTCAGGCTATCGAACGGATCACGGCCATAGCAGTCATCCTGTTCCACCAGGAAGTACTCGCCGCCGCCCTCCAGGCCAGCCTGGATGATAGCGGGCATATCCAGAGTGCCTTCGCCAACCTCAGCAAACTGCACAATGTTGGTGAAGTTGCTCATGAACTTCATCATGCCTTCCTTGCTGGTGAAGTCCACGCCGCCCTCGGGGATGGGCATCTCACCGATGCGGTAATCCTTCAGGTGGACCAGACGGATGCTGCCGGCATACTTCTTGATGAACTTAACAGGGTCCTGGCCGCCGCGGTGAATCCAGTGGCTGTCCAGCTCAAAGCCCAGAGCAGGAGCATTTGCGCGGATGATGTCCAGCAGGAACTCGCCGTCGTAACGAACGAACTCTACGTGATGGTTGTGGTAGTACAGGTCAATGCCGTCTTCCTTCAGCTTCAGAGCATACTCATTTGCTTCCTTGGCGAAATCCACAGCCTTCTGGTAGTTGCCCATGCAGGTCATGGGCAGCATGCCGATGCGCAGCATATCGCAGTCCAGCTTACGGCAGTCCTCAACGATCTTCTTATAGTCGTCGGGATTGCACAGGAACTCGCCGGGCATACCGGGCAGCATGGGAGAGGTGGATGCGGTGCAGGAAGAGACATTCAGGCCCAGCTCATCGATAGCCTTGCGGAAGCCTGCAACGTTCTCAGCGGTCATGGGGACCTGAGAGATCTCGACACAGTGATAGCCGATATCGGCCAGCTTGCCCATGCTCTCGTATGCGTCAAAGTGAGGCATCTTAGCAGGGGCAATGGTGCTCATCTGAACACCGATCAAACCTTTGTTTGCCATGGTTCATTTCTCCTTCTATCTGTGTTTTGCGGTCACGGAGCAACGGGATGGCCAGCCTTGCTGCTTGCATGGATGGCATCGATCAGCCGGATGCTCATTTCCGCATCTCTTACATGGATGTAATCGTCAGTGTTATTCTCGATGGCGCGGTAGAATTTGTTGATCAGGATGCCATGAGAAGCGCCAAAATAGAACTTGGCACCGGGCAGCTTCTCGTTCTCACACAGCTTGGTGCGCACGCCATCTGCGTCGATCCGGAACAGGGCATCATCCTCGATCAGGAAGGAGGCCTTTTCACAGGCAACCTTGATCTGGACGCTCTCGTTGGTGTAATCACAGTTGGTGGCAAAGAACACACCGTTTGCACCATTAGCAAAGTGCAGGCGGGCAGCTACGGTGTCCTCGACCTCAATGCCGTAATCTGCCAGCTGATTCACCGAGCCATGGATGGCATCGATGTCGCCGCACAGATAATACAGCAGATCCAGCGTGTGAACACTCTGGTTGATCATGCAGCCGCCGCCAGCAGTTTCCAGCTGGCCGCGCCAGGGCTGTTCGTCATAGTAAGCCTTGCCGCGGAACCAGGGTACAAAGCCGCGGCAGCCGATGACCTTGCCATATTCGCCGCCATCGATGATCTTTTTCAGTTCAACGGTGGTGCGGTTCAGACGATTCTGCAGGCAGATGCCGATCTTGACCTCAGGATGCGCAGCCTCAAATTCCACGAACTCCTTGGCCTGTGCGGTGTTCAGACCCACCGGCTTCTCGCAGAAGACATTTACACCGTGGGAAGCAAAATACTCCGACACGGGCACATGCAGGTAATGCGGCAGGCAGAGATGTACCACATCGGGATGCTCCTTTTCCAGAAGCTCCTCATAGTCCGTATAGAACGGCACGGCCTTTGCTGCAGCAGGCAGCTTTTCCTGCACAGCGGGATTGTTATCGCACACGGCACACAGTTCGATCTCAGGATTTGCCACAATGATGGGCAGATGAACCTGAAAGATGGTGCCGCAGCCAATGATCGCAGCTCTTTTCATGGAAACGCAACTCCTTGTAAGCCTGGAACAGGCATTGCTTTTTTCAGGGATACTGATTACTCGCGGACGGGGAACTTGCCCTCAGCCTCGATCAGCTTGTTCAGCTCAGCAGCATACTCCTCGGGATCGCAGGGGTTGGAGACCTCGCGGCCGGTCCATGCAGACAGCTGGCTGCTGTTTGCCAGGTTGACACCGTTGATGCCGTCCTCGCCGGGAGCCAGCAGCGGGCTGCCGGTCAGGATGTGAGCAGCAAAGTTCTGCATAACGGTGGTGTGCTGGAAGCCCCAGCCATCGTTGTTCTCAAAGGTCTCTTCAGTGTACAGCTTGGAGCCTGCACCGTTGCCGCTGGTCAGCATGGCAACTTCCATCATGCTCATGTGCTCGTTCAGGTAATCCTCGGTGCAGGGGTTGCCTTCCTTATCGATGTAGTGGTAGACGTGAGCGGTCTTGCTGTTATCAACAACGATCTTGCCGCCGTCCAGGTCGATCTCCAGACGATCGGTGCCGATGGCATCGTGGGTGCAGGTGGTAAAGGTGCCGGTAGCGCCGTTAGCGAACTCGACCAGCATGGTCACGTCGTTCTCAACGCCGATGTCACGATGGCAGCCGTTGATGTTCTTGGAGAAGACCTTCACGGGGATACCGCAGATCCACTGCCACAGGTCGAGCTGATGGGGAGCCTGGTTGACCAGGACACCGCCGCCTTCGCCGCCCCAGGTAGCACGCCATGCGCTCTGCTGGTAGTAGCTGTCAGGACGCCACCAGGAGTTAATCATCCACTGAGAGCGGCGGATCTCGCCCAGCTCACCGCTGGCAACGATTTCCTTGATCTTCTGATACAGCTTGTTGGTGCGCTGGTTGAACATGATGCCGAAGGAAACCTCGGGATGAGCCTTAGCGCAGGCGATCATCTTCTGAACATCCTTGCTGCGGACACCGGCGGGCTTCTCGCACAGAACGTTCATGCCATGCTCCATAGCGTAGATGGAGATCTCGTGGTGCAGGTAGTGAGGAACGGTGGTGATGATGGCATCAACAGTGCCGCTGGCGATCATATCCTTCCAATCCTTGAAGAAGGGCACATCGGGGTACTGCTCCTTGCACATCTTCTCCTTCTCGGGGTCGATATCACACAGAGCGCCCAGTGCGCAGTTGTCCGGGCACGGTGCGCAGACCATGCCGGGGAACGGAGCGGGAGCGTTGGTCAGGAAGCGAGCATAGCTACCGCCCTGAGCACCGATACCGATCAGGCCATAACGAATCTTTCCTTCAGTCTTTTCCATTTGAATCTTCTCCTTTTTTCTGTTACGTTAGAATTTTGCCAGAATATCGCACAGTGCATGATACTGTGCGGCGTAACCTTCAGCACCGTTTTTATACTTGTTCTCACGGATGATGTTCTTTGCATCCGTGGTCTCAAGGCTCTGCAGGCTGTCAAACAGCACCAGATGCGGCTCCAGGGTCAGGAAGCCGGTATAGCCCTCTTCCACGATGGCCTTGTGCAACAGCTCGGGGATCTTTCCCTCGCCGGTACCGCAGAGCACATTCTCCTTGTCGGTAGAAACGGCATCCTTGATGTGGATATATACAATGTACGGGCGGAGAGCATCCCAGCATTTTGCGGTATCCTCGCCGCACTGTACAAAGTTTGCAAAGTCGAATGCGGACTTGAAGTGTGCGCTGTTCAGCGTCTGCATCAGGTCAACACAGCGGGAAAGAACATCTCCATAGATATCCTTCTCGTTTTCGTGCATCAGGATCACGTCGTGCTTCTCAGCAATGGCAATGAACTTGCGCAGCTTCTCGATGACAGCGTCACGATAGTCGGCAGGATCCCTGCCTTCCGGCATAAAGAAGCTGAACATGCGGATGTACTTGCAATTCAGAACCTTAGCGATCTCGCACAGCGTTTCCAACTGAGCACACTGCTTTTCAAAGCCCTCTTCATCATCGATCTTGACCTTGCCAATGGGACTGCCCAGACTGGATACACCAACACCAGCGGCCTGCAGGCGGGGCAGCAGATCGGTCTTGACTTCCTCAACGGTAAAGTCGGCGATCCCTTTCTTATCTGCACTGCGCAGGCTGATGTACTGCATTCCAAGCTCACGGACTGTCTTGAGCTGCTCATCAAAAGAAGAGCTGATCTCGTCGGCAAAGCCGGAAATATAAATATCCTTCATAAAAATCTCCTTTTTTGTGTAGGATACAAGCCTTACTGTAAGTAATATATCACAATTGTTAAAAAAATGCCGCACAAATCTTTTTCGGTTTTTTTAGCACGTTGTGCAACAGATTTTGTCGTTTTGTTGCATATCATAAAACAAGGTGCATCAAACCAATCTTGTGGGGTGAAAAA
>QWCH01002276.1_pt1 | contig 24855 bp, 20 predicted proteins | sample 1972671 | NCBI WGS metagenome assembly QWCH01 (sample SAMN09866713, study PRJNA288562) | Human gut metagenome isolate term3_stool, whole genome shotgun sequencing... | isolation source: gut | host: Homo sapiens | place: USA: California
AACTAACAGATGAGTACACTCCCAGAACTAACAAAAATAACCCGAGTACCATCTCAGTAACACCTCCCCAACTGTGTACTTTTTTCAGGAAGAGGACAGATTCCTCCGAAGTTTCATTTGATTCCTCCGAAGAATTTTTTATTTCCTAGGTAGGAATTGGGGCAATTCCTAGGTACCTATTTGGCAAATTCCTAGGTAGGAATTCTATTCTTCAGGAGGAAGGCGTAATCAGAGAGGATCCGTAGCCACTCTGTAGTGATGCTCGAAGCGTGTATCCCTAGTTATCATCATGCGCAGTCCCTAGACGGCTGGTTATATATTAAGGCGTCAGCCCTGACATGTAAGCGCTATAGGGACCGCGGGAGAGTCGAGTCGGAGGGCGTTCGCTGTGTCAAAGATTACCGCGTCTTGGTTTTAACGGGAACGGACGCCCTCCCGCTAGACACGAGTCGCGCGTCCCGACAGCGGGCTTCTCGTCCCCTCGAGCTACCCTTATTTCCGAACTTGAGCTGTTTAAGTATGCGTCTTTTCTTTCGTCTCTTTTTCCTATATTTGCATTTGTGCTACTCTAAGCTGATCACTGCGTGCATTAGCAACGTTGTAGCATGAAAAGTTGGAGCTGTAAAACCAGGTCTAGCGACTTGAAAGACAAACAAATGCATTATGAATTCTAGCATATCCAAGACTGTAATTAGACTCTATGTCTTACTCTCCATTGCTATTGTAACACTATTCTCTTGCAAAGCATTTCGAAAGGCCTTGCAGTGTGATGAGTGTGACGGCACCGGAAAAGTAGAGGTACAGTGTGCGGAGTGCAATGGATATGGTATTTTTAGATGTGGACGCTGCGGTGGAGCCGGGTCCCTAGTATGTATCAATTGCTACGGGAGTGGACGCGTTGAATGTACTTTGTGTTATGGAACTGGTAGAGATGGGATGTGCTTTTTATGTTCTGGATCAGGGTACGATTCAGACGGCTGGCGATGTTTTTCCTGTAATGGGACTGGCAAGTCGGAGTGTAACTGGTGTTCTAGTTTAGGATATACTAACTGCGACAACTGCTATGGGAGTGGGAAGATTACATGTGATGAATGCAATGGTTATGGGGAACTGCGTTGCATCACGTGCTCTGGAGAAGGAAAAGTAGAAAAAGAATGCCCAAAGTGCAATGGTAGTGGGAAAAGGGCGAGATAGTTGCTGGGAAGTGTGTGCTATCGTATGTTTGAGCTAATCATTACCCCGTGGTATCGTAATGATTAGCTCTATGAATACCATGAAGAGTCAAAACTTCTTTATGGTAAAATTACGATGGAGCTAGATCCCGCAAAGCGGGCTACTCATCTCGCTTTGACACTACGAACGATACGCCACGCACTCTTACGGGACAATCACCTTGCGATTGTCTACGATATAGACTCCTTGCGGTAGATCACGCAGAGCTTCACTGTAGTCCTCAGCAATGCGCACGACCTCGCCCGACATGGTGTAGACGACGTGACGACCAGCGGTCGGAACTACGAGCGCAATACCATTAGGAGTGGCTGGTAGGTGATTATCGAACCAGTCCACATTGCGCCGAAGGGCAGTCGTGAGTTCCTCTGCGGCACTATGCAGGGGCTTGAAAGTCCCCCCAGACCAGCGCTGCTTGTCCCGCGCATAAGCCTCCTCATAAGGTGCAAAGCAGCTCTCCAAGTAGCGCATCCACTCGTCGGAGAGCACAGGGTGTACCTCTTTCCACACCTTGCAGACGGCTGAGCTAAAGTCTTCGTCCTTGAGTAACTTCCCAATCCAGTGAGGCGCAAAGACATAGTGCACCTTCATTCTAAAGGTGTAGTTCGTTTTCTCACGATTCATGCAGGTGAGGTCCCAGATAGGTCCTGCCACCCACTTGCTCCCCTCGCCCTGGTCTTTGTGTAGGTAAAAGCTCCCGTGGAAGCCATCAGGATTGTCCATCACCTCCTGAATGATGAAAAAGCGAGCCATCGCATCTACATCGATACGATCCTCCCAGCGACTAGTCGCTTTGTTTGGGGCATAGATGTCATCGTTGATTCCCTTAAACTCAGCAGTCAGCCAATCCTTCTGTGCCGTCGAGAGCACCTTCGGCGAGTGGTAAGTGATGTTGATGATCCAGCGGTCATTCTCTCTAAAGCTAATTTGGTTCAGCTCCTTATAGTTGTCCACCTCTACCAGCCAGCCACCCGGGATGGTAGCGGCATCCTCGTTATTGTTTGGCTGCTCGTAGATGTTAACACGATTCTTCCCGATCCGTATCGTCTCCGTCAGCAAGTAGAGACCGATATAGTCTCCATTGAGCACCACCTCAATCGGCTTTGTCGAGGGCGTCCAAGCCATCCCCATCAGCTCGCCTAGCTTCATGCCAGCCATCGTCGGTGCCCAAAACTTCAGGAGTGCCCAGTGCTTATTCTTCGGCATACCCATGAGTGAGAGCTTCTCGTCCAGCTTGAGCTTATAGGGCTTCTTGTCCCCCTTCCACGAGGAGTGACCTCTGCCACGGATGTTCATACTAAGAGGCTCTGCAGCAGTGCCTAGACTCACCTTCCCTGCGGGATCTGCAATATAAAACGTAGCTCGCTTGTACTCTTCCTTCGAGGTTATGGGGTTGCCATCGGCCGTAGTGATATACATGATCGGGATAGTCTGTGACGGCTCCACCGTAGCATCGGAGGGGAGCCCCGTACCACTCTGCCCACGACAGGGCAGTAGCGCCGTCAGCATCACACCCAGCATCAAAAGGATTACTGTACTAATTGAATTACGTCTCATAGCTTGATAACTTATAGTTGACTGTGGAGAGGGTCGTCTAGGAAAGCCATGATTCAACCTTGCGAAACGCAAGGCTGAAGGCATCTAGCGTGAAGGTGCAAAACAGCGCAATAGGCACAAAGCAAAAGAGATATCTCTTCGCAGAGTAAGCAATCACGTTGTCTATCGAATCCCAAGAGTAGTTGATATGGTAGAGTAGCAGACCGTACAGCAGCAAAGGCAATACGAAGGCCATAGCCACTTGCCCTAGACGCCCCCAGTGCTTACGCTTTATCATGATCGGTAGACTAGCGAGCAGCGATATCAGCAACAACAAGAAGCTCCAGCCGTAGAGCTGCGTATTGGTCAGGTGCCCCCACAAGCCCTTGATGATCAGGTTGGCTTTGTCGCCGTCTCGTAGGAGCGAGGTGATGACAATACTCTCTGACGTCATGCCAGTCCACTTTTGATGCAGGAACCAGCAGCACATGGGGAGGAGTATGATCATTCCCCAGCCAATGAGGTGCCACCACTTCAGTCGCTTGGAGAAAACTGGGTATAGCAAGTAAAGCCCCATCGCCATCGGGAATACAATCCCGTCATACCGAGTCAAGATACTACCCAAGAGTAGCAAGCTACTCACCCAGAGGAGACCGTAGTCTGCGGTCGGCTTGTCGCGAGAGCAACTTTTCAAGGCATAGATCACACCAAGCGAAGCATAGACCGCATGGATCACATTTGTTGCCGAGAGCGATGAGAAAGCTATCATCTCTGGCGTGATGAGGACGAAAAAGGTTGCGATGATGGCACCCGTACTCCCCACGACATCTCGTAGCACACCGTAAAACGAGATCAAGAAAAAGAGGAAGAACAGCCCAGTTATCAGCTTAGATGTCTCAGTCCCCAGCATATAGACTATACTATAAGAGAGCTGTACCAGCGGAGCGTATGTGATGTAGCTGCCCGCATTGTGGATCAGCGGATTCTCCTCAGGAGTAAAGACCGAGAGACCATACATCGTGTGCTCTTGCGCAATGAGGTAACCCAAAGAGTCAAAGCCAGCAAGGCTATCCCTATCGAAGGTGGGGAAGAACATACACTTCCTAAAGTTCATCACCTCAATGACCACCACAAGAACGAAGAAGATAAGCCACACAATGTTGATTCTGCCCAACCACCCCTTTAGCGCAGCTCTCGAAGGCAAGCTGGCGGTGAGCCTTTTGCTCTTATATAGGAGTAGTAATCCAGCCACCAGCACGAGGAGCAGACCCACGACGACCCATACGAGCGAGAGCCTCTGACGCAGTAAGTCTTGTAGCATCATAAGCCCGACGGCAAGCAACATGCCGACGGGAAATGAGAGCCCGACGAGCTCGACACGACTGAGTGAACCTCTCCCTACCACACTCAAGAGAGTCACTCCAGACAAGCACAGCAATATGACGAATAGTATAATGGATAGCATAGCGCAAGGGGGTTATTGGATAGAGTCGTTTGTTAGAGGTACGATAGCAACTTCGATGGATGGCGGAAGCGCACCAGCGGGAAACATCTCACGTCCCCCATCGCCCACGATCAAGACATGCGTTGGCACCCGATGATTGATCTGATACTCTTCACAGGTCACTACTTGCCGTGGATAGAGGAAGCGCATAGCCCAGAGCTTATTCCACGGTTCTCCCTCTACTCCCTCCTGCTGAAAGTACTTAGCCGCTGGGATATAGATGATCGCATCCTCAGGGGTCTTCTCACACACATACTTGTACACAGCGTAACCGTTGCCGAGCTTCATCTGGTAACGATCGCTCAGCGATGACTCTTTGTACTCGCTTGCCACCTTCCAGTTGCGTCGTAGCATAGACCAGACGAACTGATACCCCTTCTGCTCAAAAGTGTAGGAGATCAGTAGCACTGCAATACACCCTCCGAGGAGGTTCCAAAGGACCTTACTTACTTTCATGAGACTTCTTTCTAAAGCGATATTTAAGTAGCGTAGAGATGGCCGTAATGCCATCGCGCCAAGAGATCTTCTTCCCCTCATCAACCGACCTCGGGAAGTAAGATATCGGGATCTCCTTGATCTTTATTCCTCGCAAAGCAGCCTTTGCGGTCACTTCGGGACAAAACTCAAAGCCTTCACACTCTAGATCGAACGACAGTAGTAGCTCCCTTTTGAAGAGCTTATAGCAGGTCGGTTCGTCCGTAAGACGCTGCCCGTATAGTAGGTTGGTAACCTTCGTAACGAGCTGTCCCCCAAGGTAGAAAGAGGTCGGGAAGCGCCCTTTGCGATGCGCTACAGAATACAAGTAGCGACTCCCGTATAGGACGGGCAAATCAGACTCCATGGCATAGCTCAGCATCTTGAAGATGTCATTGGGGTCATACTCTAGATCCGCATCGTGGATGATGACATATTCACCCGCACACAGGGGCAAGCCCTGTCGTATGGCATACCCCTTCCCCCGATTGACCTCATAGCGGAGTACCTGGTAGCTGCCATCGGCAAACTTGGCCTTCAGGACTTCATTTGCGATTGCTGTGGTATCATCAACTGATCCGTCATCAACGACAATCAGCTGACAGTTTAGCTGGGACGCTCGTATGGCTTCGATACATCTCTCTAGAGATAAGCCGATAGTGCCAGCCTCGTTATAAGCCGGGACTACTATAGAGAGAGAGTCTATGCTCTGCATAGTTATATTTAGAATAATGTGTTAGTCGCCTTTATTACGCAAGCTAAGTTACAAACAATAACTCTACCCAGCAACCAACGAGGGAGACCTCCGCCAGCTATGCGGGGATCTCCCTCGTGAAGTGATCGGGTCCTAGCGGACCGTCGTCTTAGTCTTACTTGACGATGCGCGTCGTATAGTTGCCGACGAGGACGATGTAGCTACCAGCGGGCAGTGCGCTGATGTCGAGCGCATGCTCCGTGCTCGTGAGGAGTAGCTGACCCGTGTAGTCGTAGAGGCGAACCTCTGCGCCCTCAGCAGCACCAGCTACATCGAGACGTGTACCTCCGTTGGTCACGTAGACAGCAACCTGACCAGCTGTCAACTGCTCGACAGCATTGATGAGCTTGAAGGCAGCCTGGATCTTAGTAGCTTCTGTGACTGTGAAGGCATACTTGAAGCCTCCGTCAGCTTGCTTGACAAGCTTCTCGTCACCAGCGGGGATCTTCGTCTCACCCACCTGGAGTGTCTCCAGCTCATACTTAGCTGCAGGCTTCACCTCGACATACATCTCGGAGCCTGTAACGACTTTCGTGCCAGAGGCAACTACAGAGCCGTCCTTGTAGAAGAGCTTCACCGTACCAGCCTCTGCACTTGGCAGGACAGGCTCTACTGTGACAGCGTACTCAGCGGGAGGCAGCGTAGACTTGAAGGTTACCTTGATTGTGACATTCTCAGTTAGGGCGAAGGTGTGAGACTCTTTACCCTTTCTGTCCGTGAGCTCCTTGTCATTGAGGAACCACTGGTCAACTTCGAAGTTCTCCTTAGCTGTTGCATTGACCGTGATTAAGGTACCTGCAGCAACCTTGGTCTCGCTAGTGATAGGACCTTCGGCCGTTGAGGCTGAGACCACACCACCATCAGCGGGATCGGCGACGCACTTTACCGTAAACTCACCTGTGACTTGCTTCTTATCAATCTTAGCTACCACTGTGGCATCACCATTAACGATGAAGGTGTAAACCTTACCATCTGCGGAGAGTGCCTCTGCGGGAGCGGGGTTGCCATTGTTCGTATAGGTTACCTCGAAGCCCTCAGTAAGGTTTGCCGTGAGCGTCACCGTTGAGCCGAGAGGTACTTGCTTCGTGTTACCTTCCCAGATAGAGAAAGTCTTCTCATCGGGCGTCACATACTTACCCGATACGGTGCCTCCTATACCCTCTCTCGTGATGGTCAGTGTAGCTTTTGTCGGATTGACAGGAGCCTTTGCCTTGAGGACGGGCTCTACCTTGAGGTCGGCCGTGACGGTGAGTGTGAGCTGATTAGGATCGGCACTCTCGAGAGGCTTGGTCTCGGTGTTGACCTTCCAAGAGTCCATCTCGTAGCCCTCAGCAGGTGTTACGACGAAGGTAACCTGGGTGTCCTTCTCTACGGACGCACCTGTTGTCACTGCCTTTGTGGCGTCATCCGTGTAGTGAGCCGTCATCGTACCTTGCGTAGCGTCAGGCTGGGTCAGCGTGACGGTGTACATGGTAGGCTGTGGAGCAGCCTTCTTCTTGAGGATAGGCTCTACCTTGAGGTCGCCCGTAACGGTGATGATAGTCTCATTAGGAGTCTCTGTATCTAGCTCCTGACGCTCATCATCGACCATCCAGTAGTCCATCTCGTAGCCTTCATTGGGCTTTACGACGAAGGTGACATTCACACCAAGATTGACGCGACCACCATCAATGACATCGAATGTTTCGAATTCTACATCATCATAGTAGGAAGCAGTCATCTTGCCATGCTCAGGCTGGACCATGGTAATCTTAGCATCGGTAGGCTGTGGAGCAGCCTTCTCCTTCATGACAGGAACTACCTTGACATTCTTAGATAGCGTGATAACAAGCGGATTGCTTGTGTCGTCAGACTTAACGTCATCTACCATCCAGTAGTCTAGCTCATAGTCCTCTGCAGCGTCTACCTGGAAGCTAACTGCCGTTCCAGCGGGTAGGGACGCGCCACTCTCTACTTTAGTCATCTCGCTACCGTAGTAAGCATAGAAGAAGCCCTTCGTGTTAGACCACTCGCCTAGCGTGACGGTGTACTTGACAACCTTTGCCTTGAGGACAGGCTCTACCTTGAGGTCGGCCGTGACGGTGAGTGTGAGCTTATTAGGATCGGCACTCTCGAGCTCCTTGGGCTGGTCATCGACCTTCCAAGAAGCCATCTCGTAGCCCTCCTTAGGTGTTACGACGAAGGTAACCTGGGTGTCCTTCGCTACGGACGCACCATCTGTCACTTCCTTCGTAGCATCATTCGTATAGTGAGCTGTCATCGAGCCTTGCGTAACATCGGGCTGTACCATCGTCACTTTAGCCTCGGCAACCTCTTTGGAAAACTCCACCTCCACGTCAATAGATGTACGGGGACGTACAACCTTATAGGTTAGGGTGCTTTCACCTTGAACCAACTCGCCATTGAGGTACCAAGCTTTGAGCGTATATCCTTCAGAGGGTTGTGCTTTGAATACGAAAGTGTCGTTGCCGTCTAGGAAGAAACGCTTCGGAGAGTCAAATGGCACCTCATCAGGGAACCACGCATCTGGATCAGATTTATACAAAAAGTAGCCCTTGAGAGTTCCCCCCGCTTCTCCTCTTATAGAGTAAGAAGCAAGATACTGAAAGGTCAAGCTGACGCTTAGGTTGACATCTGCAGTCAACTCAAGTGGCAACGCTTTTATTGGGTTTCGCTCACTCTTACCCGTAGGCCACCATTGTCCAGAGTAGAATGTACGCCCCTCCTTACCAGTAGCGTTAACGACGATCTGATGACCTTTGATGACCTGCGCTTTATTCTCAGTGAGAACTAGTTGCTGGTTAAGGGTCTTGTCAAATATGGTAGCAGTTCCACCCGAGTCATAGCCATAAGAGATCTCCACGGTGACGGTCTCTTCAGCTTGTAGCTGTGACAGGCTCAATAGCAGAAGAGCTATTGGGAGCCAAAGCAATTGTCTTGTAATCGTTTTCATAGTATACCTTAGGTTTAGTTTTTAGATTGATCTGTAGAGACTGACACAGGGTATTTGGTATTACGGTCTGCGTCAGTCTCCACGCTTCTGCTGATTACTGCATGAGTGACTGTCGGAAGGGTCGTACACTCTGTCCGTCTATGTTGCCATACATGTCACGCGTGCGTACCTGTGGATCAAGGACTTCCATAGCCCAAGATCTTTCTTCTCCCGCAGGTGTTGAGGACCAGTAGACTCCAACCTCACCGACTAGCCTGATATCCTGGTAGTTGGGGCTATGTGTGTAGAAGTTTCCCGTCGCACATCCTGGCGTAGAGAAGTATCTCGTGACGATTTGGTCTTTATCTTGCTCCCAAAAAGCATCCTTGGCAATATCTTCGAGGGTCCATTCACTCTCTTGGGACATATGCCTTTCTTGAATCATAAGGATCTTGCCCGATCCAGCGGGATTGTCCTTATATACATATCTCCATACCGACTGCTGCTCCTTGTCACCCTTAAATCGGATAGCATAAGTCGTATGAGTGCTCTTGACATTGAAGTAGTCGTTTTTAGTCTCGACGACACGTCCACCGACCATACAGCTCTCAGGGAGGTCTAGCTCTAGCTTGTCAGAGCGACTATACACTCCATCCTTCGGCACGATGGCAAACCACTGCATAACGGATGGTAAGATATAGGTCGTCCCCTCAATGGTGAGAGGTGTGGCAAATAGACTTCTAGCAGCCATAAAGGAGAAGAGTCCTTTTTGGTTTTCTATATTGTCATGAGTCTTGATAAAGTTACCAAGCGTGTCTATATTCCACTCAGCAACGTAGTTGAGCACGAGTCGGTCACGCTCATTGTCTGGCTCGTGTAGTACCTTCTTGCCGATCTGTCTGATCTCGACAAGGATCTTCTGATCAGGCGCTTTACTGTTGTACAGCTCGATGGCTCCGACGCGTGGATTTGGCGATACGTTTTGCTGGATATGTAGCTTAAAGAGCTTCGTCCTAGCAAATTCCTTAGCGGGTCTCTCAAAGAGTGCCAGCCAATCCTCACCCTGCACCACTTTGCCCTGAGCAGGAGCTGAGGATCCTAATACCTCTAGTAGGAGGGCATAGGTATCAGATGTCTCCAACTTAATGGAAGTAAAAGGAGCCGTAGCCACGTGCCTGGGATGTGCCAGTGGCTGATCGGACATCGGGTTGATGGCGGTAACAGCAACAATCGTGGGAGCATACTCTCCGTTCCCTCCTTGCTGTGCGGATCCTCTCTGGTAGATCGTGACAAATGTTTTTTGATTCGGATCCTTACTATTACTTAGTACGACGATGCCTACACGTCCTGCGTCGTTAGCATTTGCAGCTAGCGTGACGAGGAAGTGCTGAGTCTCCCTACCGGGGTCTATCTCTCGTACTTTAATCCAGTCGGCTCCAGTTACGATGCTCGCAGTAGCCTGAGCGTCCTGAGTCGACACCTTGAGGAGTAGTGCAAAGGGATCTGTCGTATTCACCTTAATGGTCAGCTTGTCCTCCGATGTGGTAAAGGAGTTAGTATCGCTGATGGGCTTACCCGTCTGACTGTCTGCCGCTGAGACAGACTCAACGATAGGCGCGAAAGCAGTCTTCGTGCCGTTTGGCTGGTTATCCCCTTCGCAGCTCCACAATAAGAGCGCGAGTAGCGGGAGCAGGATGATATTTCGTCTCATAGTACATTATATCTTAAAGGTCTATCTGATAGGGGATCGCATTGATGCGCAGAGTCTTAAAAGTATAGTTGTCTGTATAGGCTAACTTCGTCACCTTAGCTATCCAAGCGGCATCCTCGCCATCTTCTGTACAGGTCCAGAAGTATCCCATCTCGCCAGGCAGTGTGATTTCTGAGCCATCCCATTTACCCAGTCCCGCAAGGACTAGTTCTCGAGAGATTAGCTCCTCGCTATGGCTGCTCCAAAAGTCTTCGTTGGCGATATCCTTCATCGTCCAGCTGGCACCCTTTGGAATGAGGAGTTGCTTGATAGAGAGTATGCCCCCGCCCTTGCTGTAGCGCCAAGCGGAGTATTGACTCTTGTCCCCTTTGAAGCGGATGGCATATACCACATTCGCTCCCTTACGACCATAGTAGTCGTTTTGTGATGTGATCGTTCGGTTCTTGACCACGACCGTCTCCTCACAGTTCTTAAAGTCTATATCTTCATCAAATCGGATTAAAGCTTTGATGGAGCCCGACTCTTTTGTATTTGGCAGGATACTCATCCACTGATCTTTAGTCGGCATAACGTAAGTATGCCCCTCAATAGACTTGCCAGAGGCGGGTAAGATGCCAATGGCAGTATTCCAGTTGAAGAGTCCTTTTTGATTCTCAGACACTATAGTACTCTTGATAAAAGCACCATCCCTGTCAATACACCACTTAGCCAAATAGTTCAGAGCTGGTTGCTCTACTGAAGGTGCGCCCGATCCTGACTGTTGGATCGTCACGAGGAGACTGAGAGTAGGCTCCTCAGCGTTGAATAGCTTAAGCTTAGCCACGCGTGACTGCGCTGCACTATTCTTAGAGAGCGTGACAGTAAAAGTCTGCTTCCCCTCGTTGGCTCCCTCAACCTTGCCTAGCGTAAGCCATGCCGCATGATCCTCATTGGCTAGCTCTACCTTATTGGAGCAAGACACGGCAAAGAGAAGAGTATAGCTTTCAGACGTCTCTACAGTGATAAAGCCAAAGGGAGCACTCCCTGTATGCTTTTGCTCTGCCAAGGGCTTCTTATCGGGCATTGAGACACCTGTGACTGAGGCAATCACAGGAGCACTCTTAGGTTGCGCTGGTTTGGCACCTTCCTTCTGGATAAGATTTACGATAAGATGCTTGGAGGGATCCTTCTTGTTGAAGAGACGTATCTGACCATATCGCTTTGTAGTCAGCTGACTAGCTGAGAGTGACACTCTAAAGGTCTGTACACTCTCAGACTCCTCTTTGAGTAGCTCAGCGCGTAGCCAGTCACTCCCAGAGACGACGACAATGTCTGCTGGAGAGCTGTGCGACTCGACTCGTAGATTCAAGTAGTACGCTTCAGCTGTTTCCACCTCTATGGTTGTATAGGGAGCCTGTGTCTTATGCTTTGGCTCTGAAAGAGGCACCCCAGACTCACCATTGACAGCCTCAACGGCAAGAATCACTGGCACACTGCCTGGAGTAGTCCCAGCCCCTCTTTGCGTGATGAGTAGTGAGACCATTTTGGTCGGATCGGTAGCATTGACAAAGTCTATACTCCCTACACGTCCATCCTCCGACTCATTTGCAGCAATATGGACGACAAACCGGACCAGCTCACCACGTTCTTTGGTCGCCTTAGAAACAGACAGCCAGGGACTTCCCGACTTGACGAGAGCCTTAGGCTCGGCTGAGGGCAACTTGATGTCAATCGCTAAGGCATAAGCCTCAGCAGTGGCGACATCCACCACACTCTTATCGCCAGACACGGTGTGGGTCGGTGTCGCAAGAACATTACCCGACGCATCTACAGCCGTAATGGCAATAATCTCTGGAGCTTGCGATGGTGACGCAGGCTCGCCCTCCTTATCACAAGCCGTGATCCCTAGAAGCAGGGTGAAGGGCAAAAGTAGATACAAGAAGATCTGTTTCATAGCACTTAAGTTTTAGAAAGACATATACAAAGCGTGAGACACTACTCCCTAGCAAGTACGTGGCAGTGCCACACCTAAGAGTCTATGCAAGAGCGTCAAGATCTCTATACTACAGCTCCTGCAATAGAACCCTTAGCGAGATTATTGACTCATACAACGACCTCTAAAGGCAAAGAAATGAAAAGTTTATGAAACAAACAAAGTTCGTCTTCCACTAGACAGGGCTGACGCATTATATATAGTTGTTGCTGTCCAGTGAAAGCTTTTTGAGGGGGCATCAAGTAGATCGTTCTGCAGAAATGAGCTAACTATCAGTACCACTTGGGTGAAACTAAAGTTCCATACGGGGTGAAACAAAAGTTTCATAGGTAAGAAACTAGAGTTTCATAGGTATGAAACTAGAGTTTCCTAGGTATGAAACTGGAGTTTCCTAGGTAAGAAACTAGAGTTTCCTACGAAGAAAACTGTAGATTGGTCGAAGTCGAGTAGTCAGACAGCAATAATATATAATGAACTCATCCAAGTATCGCTTGTCGCTAATGTGTAGCTTCTAACGGATCAATTATAATGCGTCAGCCCTGTCCACTAGACCAGACATCGGCTAATTTCTATTGTGAAGGGCTGAGGAGTAGCAACGAGGACGGACTCGTTGTGCAGGTTCCATTTGCTGGGAGAAAAATTTTTTCGGCGAAATGTTTGGTGGTTTGGTTTTTTCTTTCTACCTTTGCACTCACAAACGATGACAGAGGTGTCTGTCGGTAGTAAAGGATTTGTCCCATGGTGTAATGGCTAGCACTACAGGTTTTGGTTCTGTCAGTCAAGGTTCGAATCCTTGTGGGACAACAACTCCCGCAGGATGCGGACGGCGGTTCAGCTCTTTACTACAATATCGTGATACGACGCTTTTACTTCTCTCTAGGGAGGCTCTGTGATTGGGTGTCACACACAATGGTGACGAGCTAATCGACAGGAGATTGATACAGATTGTCCTATGGTGTAATGGTAGCACAACAGATTCTGGTCCTGTTTGTCAAGGTTCGAATCCTTGTAGGACAACTACCGATCAGACTTACACTGTCGCTGGAGTATCTCGGAGAGCTAAGATATCTGAAAGGGCCCATAGCTCAGCTGGTTTAGAGCATCTGTCTTACAAACAGAGGGTCATAGGTTCGAATCCTATTGGGCCCACGATTTCCTCAAGATATATTATTACTTCAAGTTTGGGAGAGTTTCACTCGTTAGGGTGGGGCTCTTTTTTTTGTTTGTCTACCTACGTCACTGCTTTTGCGCAGCTAGCGTCCTAATAGCCCCCACTCTACTCGCATTGCTATCCGCGACTCGCAAGAATAGGGTATTTTGTCACGTGAGGCTAGCAATATATGGTGATTGATTGAGATATTAGTCGTATCTTTGTGGAGCATTTAGAGATCCGACCAGTGCAGTGCGGGTCAAAAGCTAAAACATCACTTGATCGTATGACCTATATAAACAATGTAATGATCGTGCGCCATAAGCTCCTCTCCACGATGGTGGCTAAGTGGCGTCAAGACCAATTGATTAAGACGATAGATCGGATTCCTCTAGAGCTGAGTCCTCGTAAGAAGCGCAATGTGCTGGGGCGCTGCTGCCCTCATAAGGAGCGCGCCGTATGGAAGTACAAGATGTTTCCTCTCCTGGGCTTTGACATGCAGGACGAAGAGGATGAGCTGACTCCGCTCTCAGAGTATGCTCACACGGCACTGCATCGTCCACAACCGACGAAGAAAAATGTCCTCTGCGTCATTGATGAGGCGTGCACCTCGTGCGTACAGATCAACTATGAGGTGTCTAACCTCTGTCGTGGCTGCGTGAGCCGTGCCTGCTCGAGCAACTGCCCGAAGAACTGCATCTCATTCCAGAAGAATGGTCAGGCTCTGATCGATCACGATGTATGTATCAGCTGCGGACAGTGCCACAAGAACTGCCCCTATCATGCGATCGTCTACATACCTGTGCCTTGCGAAGAGTCATGCCCAGTGGGTGCCATCAGCAAGGACGAGGATGGCATCGAGCATATTGACGAGTCTAAGTGTATCTACTGCGGTGCTTGTCTGAATGCTTGTCCCTTTGGCGCCATCTTTGAGATCTCGCAAGTCTTTGACGTGCTGGGCGCTATAGAGCGTGGCGAGCAGGTAGTGGCTATCGTGGCTCCTGCGATCCTTGGTCAGTTTAAGGCAACCCGTGAGCAGGTCTACGGCGCAATCAAGAAGATCGGCTTCCACGACGTCATCGAGGTGGCTCAGGGAGCTATGGACACGGTAAGCCACGAGGGTAAGGAGCTGGTGGAGAAGATCGAGGCTGGCCAAGCCTTCATGACCACTTCGTGCTGTCCTTCCTTCTACGAGCTGGTGGACAAGCATGCGCCTGGGCTCAAGCCTTTTGTCTCTAGTTCACACTCGCCGATGGCCTACACAGCAGAGCGTGCACGCAAGCTTTACCCCGATAGCAAGATCGTCTTCTTCGGGCCTTGCGTAGCTAAGCGCAAGGAGATCCAACGCCCCAACGTGGATGTCGATATGGTAGTCACCTTTGAGGAGCTAGGCTCTATTCTAGAGGGACTGGACATAGACATCAATACGGTCGAGGGCTACAAGCCTACCGTCGAGTCGGTACGCGAGGCTCACGCCTTCGCTCGCAATGGTGGAGTCAAGGATGCAGTCATCTCCTATCTGAGCAATACAGAGGAATACAAGGACTTCGTAGAGCGCCTCACCGCTGAGGAGATCGCAGGTATGGACAAGAAAGCGGTTGCCAAACTCAAGGCTTACGGCAAGCGTGGCAAGGCTGACACACAGTTTGTCGAGGTGATGGCTTGTCTCGGCGGATGCGTGACAGGACCCAGCGCCTTCAACGATGTACTCGCAGGTCGCCGTCAGCTACTCAAAGAGGTGGAGAAGATCGACCTCACCTATGCTAACTACAAAGAGCAAGAGTGATACGTTAGACCAAGTAGCGACAGCCTCCATCCCTGAGCTGAAGGCTCTATTAGACAGTAGCGACACGCACCTTGAGCATGAGCTTCAGGTGCGTGCCAAGGCTATTGCGGAGCAGCAGTTCGGACGGAGGATCTATCTGCGCGGTCTCATCGAGATATCAAACATTTGTCGCAACGACTGCTACTACTGTGGCATCCGCTCAGGCAATGAGCGCGTCACCCGCTATCGGCTCACAGCCGACGAAGTGATGTCGGCTTGCGAGAGAGGATACGAGATCGGCTTTCGCACCTTCGTGCTACAGGGTGGCGAAGATCCCTATTGGCGAGGCGAGCGCTTGGTCTCGTTGGTACGCAACATACGGACTAGCTATCCAGAGTGCGCTATCACACTTTCGCTCGGAGAGATGGAGTATGCGGAGTACGAGGCGCTCTTTCGCGCTGGTGCCAACCGCTACCTGCTCCGCCACGAGACTTACGACAAGGAGCATTACCAGAGCCTGCACCCCAGCGCGATGGCTCAGGAGCATCGGCTACAAGCGCTACGAGACCTCAAGCAGATCGGCTATCAAGTGGGGACAGGCGTGATGATTGGTTCGCCAGGACAGACGACCGCCCACTTAGCGCAAGACCTAGACTTCATCCGTCGCTTGCAGCCCGCGATGATAGGCGTCGGTCCATTCATCCCGCATGAGGACACGCCCCTGGGCACCTACCCCGCGGGGAGCCTGTCGATGACACTGCGCTTCCTCGCACTCTGCCGGCTCCTCAATCCACGGACGCTGATCCCCGCCACGACCGCTGTCGCGACGCTCCACCCCGAGGGGCGGCTAGCCGCCATACGATCTGGGTGCAATGTGGTGATGCCCAATCTATCCCCATTAAACCACAGAGCCGACTACGCTCTGTATAACAACAAAGCCTACTCAGGGTCTGAGGCTGCCGAGGGAGTCGCTCTCCTGCAGGCTCAGCTAGACACCATAGACTACCAAATAGACTGGGGGCGTGGAGACGCTCCAGCCAGCTAAGAAAATGAATGTATGAGTTACAATAAGCAATCACACGATGCCTGTGACTTCATCAATCATGATGAAATCATCGACACCCTCCGCTATGCGGAGCAACATAAAGATGATGAGAAAACGATCTCCGACATCTTACGCAAAGCTGCGGAGATGCGTGGGCTAGACCACCGCGAGGCGGCCGTACTCCTCCTCGCTGAGGACCCTGCGACACGGCAACGAGTGGCACAGCTGGCCGAGCAGATCAAGTTACGCTTCTACGGTAAGCGCATTGTCCTCTTTGCTCCGCTCTACCTCTCCAACTACTGTATCAATGGTTGTGTCTATTGTCCTTACCACGCTAAGAACCGCACCATTCCCCGTCACAAGCTGACGCAGGAGCAGATACGACAAGAGGTGATCGCCCTGCAAGACATGGGGCACAAGCGTCTCGCCCTCGAGGCTGGCGAAGACCCACGCAACAACCCGATCGAATATATCCTTGAGTCGATCCAGACGATCTACTCCATACATCATAAGAACGGAGCTATCCGTCGTGTCAATGTGAACATCGCTGCAACCACCGTCGAGGAGTATCGTATGCTTCACGAGGCGGGCATCGGCACTTACATTCTCTTCCAGGAGACTTACCACAAGGAGCACTACGAGGAGCTACACCCGAGAGGTCCTAAGAGTGACTACGCCTACCATACCGAGTCCATGGATCGAGCCATGCAAGGGGGCATTGACGATGTAGGTCTGGGCGTACTCTTTGGTCTGAGCACTTACCGCTACGACTTCGTCGGACTGATGATGCACGCGGAGCATCTGGAGGCAACCTTTGGCGTAGGCCCCCACACGATCAGCGTGCCACGCATTTGCCCAGCCGATGACATCTCGCTCGAATCCTTCCCCGAGGCAATCCCCGACGACACCTTCCTCCATATCATTGCGGTGGCTCGACTGGCGGTCCCCTACACAGGGATCATCGTCTCAACCCGCGAGCGTGAGGCGGTACGACAGCGGGCTCTCCACGTAGGCGTGTCGCAGATCAGCGGTGGCTCCCGCACCTCCGTGGGAGGCTATGCACAGACGACAGAGGCTGCCCACTCGGAGCAGTTTGAGGTGAGCGACCCACGCACCCTTGACGAGGTCGTCTACTGGCTCCTCCAGCAGGGACACATACCGAGCTTCTGCACCGCATGCTATCGTGAGGGACGTACCGGAGACCGCTTCATGTCGCTCTGCAAGAGTGGTCAGATCTCCAACTGCTGCGGTCCCAACGCGCTCCTGACACTGCAGGAGTACCTCGAGGATTATGCTTCACCCACCACCCGTGAGCTGGGACTAGAGATGATCTCGCAGCAGCTCCCCACGATCCCCAATGAGCGGGTTCGTGCCATCGCTCAGCAGCGTCTCCAGCAGATCAAAGCCGGGGAACGTGACTTCCGCTTTTAATCAACAAAAAAAGGGTATGGCTTCTAGAAAGGACGCATCCGAGCGCAAACGAATCGTTCTCGTAGGGCAGGTCAACAGTGGCAAGTCTACACTCTACAACCGCCTGCTACGCCAAGAGCGGTCGCTCGTATCTGACCAAGCTGGCACTACAACGGACAGCGTGGAGAAGCTCTTCGAGCTGCCCAGCGTAGGGCCCGTCCTACTGGTTGACACCCCAGGACTAGCCGACGAAACACCCCTCGGAGCCGAGCGACAGCGGGTCACACAGCAAGCTCTAAGCTCTGCCGATCTGGTCCTCTACCTACTCAGTTGCGAAGAGTCCCTCGACACTCCGATCATAACCACTTTGCGAAAGGCCAGCGTGCCGACACTCCCGATCATCGCTCGTGCCGACCTGCCTGAGCAAAGCTCGTGGCTAGAGCGACAAGAGAAGATCATGCAATGCTTCGGTCACACTCCCCTCACGCTACGTCAGGACGACGAAAAGAGTTTGGACACCATACTTGAGGCGATCCGGCGAACGCTAAGCAATGAGTCGGAGCCAGCCCCCTCGCTCCTCGGCAACCTCTGCCAAGCGGGCGACCTCGTGCTCCTCGTCATGCCACAAGACAGCTCAGCCCCCGCAGGACGACTCATCTTGCCACAGGTGCAGACTATCAGAGCATTGCTAGACAGAGGGTGCCACGCCCTATGCGTCACCCCTGAGCAACTCCCCGCAGCGCTGTCCCAGCTAGCCGCCCCGCCTCAGCTCATCATCACCGACTCACAAGTCTTTGCCACCGTCGAGCCGTTGGTCCCAGAGGGTTGTCGGCTCACCTCTTTCTCCATCCTGATGAGTGCCCAGCGTGGTGACCTCCAGCGACTTGTCGCCGGGGCCGGAGACATTGGTCGGCTCACGCCCGCCAGTCGTATACTTATTGCGGAGGCTTGCACCCACGCTCCCGAGGGCGAGGACATTGGCACCGTCAAGCTTCCCCGCCTCCTCCGCAAGCGCATCGGCGAGACGCTCACCATCGAGCATGTGTCGGGTCGGGACTTCCCCGAGGATCTCACGCCTTACGACCTCGTCATCCACTGCGGTGGCTGTATGTTCAACCGCCGCATGCTCATCTCCCGCCAAGACCTCGCCACGGCTCAGCAGGTGCCGATGACCAACTACGGGCTAGCGATAGCCTACCTCACCGGCATCCTTGACAAAGTGACTCTCCCATAGCCAACGCACATTTGTTGTCTCGGTCGCTCGTAGGTGGCAAATTAGTATCTTTGTGCAATAGTACTACAAGTAGACCTCATGACTGATCACAACTCTCTCGAAACGACCGCCACGGAGTGTCCCGACATCTCGGTGGTCATCCCCTTGCTCAACGAGGCTGAGAGCCTCCCCGAGCTTTACGAGCGCATCGTAGCTCACACCGCTGAGGTGGGACTGAGCTACGAGATCATCTTCGTCGACGATGGCAGTAGCGACGACTCGTGGCAAGTGATCGAGCGGCTAGCTGCTCAGGACGCAGCGGTGCATGCGATCAAGTTTCGTCGTAACTACGGCAAGTCGCCTGCGCTGCAGTGTGGCTTTGCTAAGGCTTGCGGACGGGTCGTCATCACGATGGATGCTGACCTGCAAGACGCTCCCGAGGAGATCGGCGGGATGTACAATATGATCGTCCATGAGGGATACGACCTCGTAAGCGGATGGAAGAAAAAGCGCTACGACCCGCTCTCCAAGACGATTCCCACGAAGCTCTTTAACGCGACCGCTAGACGTGTCTCTGGGATTAAGAACCTACACGACTTCAACTGCGGACTCAAGGCATACCGCGCGGAGGTGGTCCATAGCATCGAGCTATACAACGATATGCATCGCTACATCCCTTATCTGGCGAAGAATGCGGGCTTCGCCAAGATTGGCGAGCAGGTGGTACACCACGCACCTCGCAAGTATGGTCACTCGAAGTTTGGGCTAGACCGCTTCTTCAATGGCTACCTAGACCTGCTTACACTTTGGTTTACCCATCGTTTCGGGCGCAAGCCGATGCACTTCTTCGGGTTCTGGGGCTCGCTCATGTTTCTCATTGGATTCATAGCGCTCATCGTAGTCCTCTCGTTCAAGCTCTCCGCGCTCATCAGCGGTACACCCGCTCCGCTTGTGACGGATCGCGTCTACTTCTACATCTCCCTGGCGGCGATGATCATAGGCGTGCAGCTCTTCTGCGCTGGCTTCATCGGAGAGATGATCACACGCCGCGATCCCAATCGTGACACCTATAATATAGAAACAGAACTATGACTAAGACCTTCGACCAAATCATCTCTACAAGGCGTACGGTACGCCACTTTGACGCGACCAAGCCGATAACTCGTGATGAGCTCATGCCGATACTGGAGGCTGGGCGGTTAGCTCCCTCGGCAAAGAACTTCCAGCCCCTCCGCTTCGTCGTGGTGCTCTCCGAGGAGGAGCGCACGAAGCTCCACGCCATCAGTCAGCAGCCATGGTTTTATCATGCTCCGAGCTACATCGTCATCATCGGTGACCACGACAAGGCGTGGCAGCGTCCGCACTGTGACCTCACCTACGTGGACACCTCGATAGCACTGACGCACATGCTCCTCAAGGCTGAGGATATGGGGCTAGGCGCTACGACGGTGGCTGCCTTCGATCAGGAGATCTGCCGTGAGCTACTACAGATCCCAGAGCATGAGGAGCCGATCCTCATCTTAGCTGTGGGGCATCCAGACCCAGCCTTTGCAGGCAAAGAGGGCAACCCACGTCGCAAGACGATGGAGGAGCTGGTCACATTCATCTAAGCTAGTCGCACCGCTATGCGTCGCACCGTCACCCTACTACTGCTCTCGCTCATCCTCCTGAGCAGTTGCCACCAGGAGGTGCCCTACAGGAGTGCCGAGGGACTCATCTTCGGCACGCTTTATCGGGTTACCTACCAGGCTGACCGGGACTTATCCGACCAGATCAATGAGGCGCTGCAAGAGGTCAACCGTGTGGCAAACCCCTTTGACTCGACCTCTATGATCTATGCGGTCAACAACAACTTGTCGATGACGGTGGACAGCACTTTCTACGCTATCTACAGCGTAGCGCGGAGGGTCTACGAGCAGTCGGGCGGCGCCTATGACGTAACCATTGCCCCGCTGGTCAATGCGTGGGGCTTTGGCTTCGAAAAGAGCTACCCACTCACGCAGCAGCAGGTGGATAGTTTGATGAAATTGGTCGGCATGGACAAGGTCTCCTGCACTCCTACTGAGGTGACCAAAGCAACCCCCGCAATGGAGCTAGACTTTGCCTCGGTTGCCAAGGGCTACGCCTCTGACCTCGTAGGCGAGAAGCTACGCAAAGCGGGCGTGACCAACTACCTAGTAGAGATAGGCGGCGAGATAGCTTACTCGGGGCGCAACCCACGAGGCGCTCCATGGCGTGTCGGCATCTCAAGGCCAGACCTGGACTCACTGGGAATAAGCCAAGAGCTACAGGAGGTCATTGACCTGCCAGGCGAACGAGGAGGACTGGCCACCTCGGGCAACTATCGCAACTACAAGGTCGCAGCCGACGGACGAGTCTACGGACACACGATCTCTGCGCTGAGCGGTTACCCAGCCGAGACAGACATTCTGAGCGCCTCGGTGATAGCTCCGACTTGCGCTGAGGCTGATGCTCTGGCGACGGCCTTCATGGCTTCGGGGTACGAGGGCTCAGAGGCGATGCGTAAGCGACTTTCGCCAGACATCTCCTTCTTACTTTTCGTATCGGCTGGCGACTCATTAGCTTTTACCACCATCGCTAGTCCATCATTTCCCCGATCGCACTGATGCCCGATCGCTTACCTAGCAATATCGGACGGACTTTCTTACCTTTGCACTACATAGCCATACATTATGACCCACTCATCGCTCCCCAACAACGCTATCATCGATCAGCCAACCTATCCAGACGAGGGCTCACGCCCCACTTTCTCGCAGATCTTTCGTTTGATCCTGAGACAGTGGTACTGGTTTGTGCTCTCCTTCGTGCTCTTTGTCGTACTAGGCAAGAGTGTCGCGGACCATCGTCCCATGGGACGTCAGACCTACTACATGCAACTCTCTTCACGACAGCCACACGAACTGACGAATCCGATGATGCCACTGAGCGACTCGACCTTCAAGACCTCGCCTTGGACGCCTGAGTACATTGCAGCTCTGCTCAATACGACGACGGCGGTCGTAGAGGCGGGTAAGCGTATCAACTTTCAGGTCAACTACTTTGTCAAGACTTCCTGGGGAAGGCGAGACTACTACAACCAAACGCCCATCATCGTACACTTTGACGATCTACTCGCGACAGACAAGATGGACTGTATCGCCAAGCTGGACGACCCTGTCCACCCGAAGCAGGTCACGCTGAGTGGATTCACAGGCACTGCTCAGGGCGTCTTCATCAGGGAACCGTACGATGTGGTCATCCCTGTCGGCTCTACGCAAGAGACTCCTGCAGGACGTGTCACCATAACCCTGGACAATCCAGAGCACCACTTCCCCTACCACATAGATCAGAAGTATAAGACAATAGCTCTCTCCTACTCTACGGTACCAGACATGAGAGACGCCTACGAGACGGAGATGCAGGTAACAATGAAAAAGGCCGACCTCCCACTCTCCTCAGTCATGCGTGTCGAGATGCTCTCCGACCGCTCTGAGCGTCGCTGCCTAGAGCTCCTCTACCAGATGTACCTCGTCACAGATAGCTTGGGATGGGTGGAGCAACTGAGCGATCAGGGCATGATCGACTCGCTAGGTCAGTTTACTGGGACTGTCCCCCCTGCAGGGCTTTCGCCCTTTAGGCTGATTGATAAGCCTCGCATAGCCCGAGATTTCGAGCCCGACCTATTTATCATCGCAGGTATGGGCCTCCTAGGTCTGCTCCTACCACTACTCCTACTGTACATCTACTGGGCTATACTAGGTGCCATCTACTATGTCTGCGAGCTACCCCGCCTCCTACGCAGTCGCCTTACACTAGATCTGCAGCGAGGACGTAAGGGCAAGTCCCTCTACCCCCACCTCGAGGAGCTGTGCGCTCTCGTCTCGCCACAAGGAGAGACACGCACCATACAGCTCGCCACTCCCAGCGGTACAAAGTACCACCGTCAGCTCGTCTCGGAGCTACAGCAAGCCTTACAGCAGAGAGGCATCTCCTGCGCTGTCTGGTACTTAGACTTAGCAAGCCAAAAGAAGGTTAGCGAGGAGTCTAATGGAGTCTACCACACGACGCTCACGCCTGGGATGATAGGCTCTAGCGCCTTCCAGCAGCAGCTCAAGCAGCTACAGACGCAGCACCAGCTCACGATCATCGTGCCGCCAGCGCTCACGAAGGATCCGACCGCTTATCTCCTCTCTAGTAGCGTAGAGCAGAGCCTCTACGGCATCTATCGTGGTAGCACGAGGATTAGAGCCATCAAGCGTGTCGTCCATCAGCTACAGATCAGACAGCAGCTAGACCGCTCCCGCATACACACCCTGTGGGTGGAGTAGGAAGAGTGGACGCTCAGCTTTTTTATGGATCATGCTATGACAACTGAAGGTAGAGACTCTAAGGAGAAGCCTCCTGGGCTGATCGATCTACGTCCTGCTACATCAGACGTTAGCGGGAGTGTAGGGCTCTTCGGCGGAAGCTTTGACCCGCTACACATCGGGCATCTCGCTCTCTGTGACTACATCTTGGCTTATCCCGAGTTGTCTGGGATAGAGCACATATGGTTCATGCCCACGCCGCAGAATCCGCTCAAGGAGCAAGAGACCAGCTTTTCCTACGAATGGCGCTGTCGCATGATCGAGCAAGCGATTCAGTCCGATCCTCGCTACGAGCTATGCACGATCGAGTCTATACTACCTGAGCCACACTACACGCTGGAGACGCTCACGGCATTGGAGGAGCACTATCCGCATTGCGCCTTCAGTCTCATCATCGGTGCTGACAGCCTAGCCTCGCTCTCCCAGTGGTATCGGCATGGAGAGCTCATGGATCGTCTACCACTCGTGGTCTATCCACGGAGCGGGTACGATCTTTCACAGCTGGCCGATCAGTACCCCACAGCTCAGATACGACTGATGAGCGATGCTCCTCAGATAGAGGTCTCCTCGACAGCAATCCGTCAGGCGCTCCACGAGGGCCGTGACCTGCGCCACTGGCTTCCTCAGCCTGAGCTATACGATACACTCTCTAAAGCGACTACGCATCATGAATGAAGACCGAATGGTACAGCTAGCCTCCTATCAAGTTGAAGAGGAAGCTCTTGATCTACTGGACCTGCTCTCTGACCATGGCATACCAGCCACCATACGCAACAGCTACAGCGCTCGAATGCTCAGCGCATTCGTTGACGTAGGGGGCTTCATCGTTGAGGTGCCTGAGAGTGCCCGCCCGCAGATCCAAGAGCTGATAGACAGTGGCGAGCTCATCCTCCCCGACGAGAGCGATGAGCCCACGACACGCCTCACGCAGTGGGTCGCCAAGCTACCCCTCCCAGCTCAGTGGTCTCTGGAGAAGCGCCTCACCATGCTCCTCCTATTACTCATCGCCATCGGGATCATCATCGCGCTTGCCGTCCTCATCGTCTCGTAGAGATCCCAGAGCTTACAAAACAAAAGAATCTCCTTTCGAAATCCGCAGGCGGATATTCGGAAGGAGATTTCTTCTGTTAACCACAAATATAAGGCTCAAAAGACAACCACGCCCTTTCGAGCCCCAAAAACAAAACAACTCAGTGTAGCAACGTCGCGCTCCCTCTTGGGCTTGAACCAAGGACCCCCTGATTAACAGTCAGATGCTCTAACCAACTGAGCTAAGGAAGCTGTTTGAGACTTAACAGTCTCGGCTATGAAACAGAGTTGCGCTCCCTCTTGGGCTTGAACCAAGGACCCCCTGATTAACAGTCAGATGCTCTAACCAACTGAGCTAAGGAAGCGTTCCAAATGTGAGTGCAAAGGTAATACTTTTCTCCAATACCTGCAAATAGTCGCCACACCAGATTTTGCGAACTGCATCACAAGTCCGACCAACACATTAACGTTTAGTCACTTACGGGCGAGCTAGCATCATATCTTTAGAGTAAAGCAACGACCCAATGAGACAACCTCTCGGCTGCACAGGACGATAACTAGGAATGCACGGTTCGAGTATCGCTACTTAATGCTTACAGATCCTCTCTGATTACACCGCCCTCCCGAAGAATTGAATTCCTACCTAGGAATTTGCCAAATAGCTACTGTCCTCTCCTGAAATAGTACACAGTTGGGGAGCCAACCCCAACAACAATGAAACCAGAAAAAAGTAACCGAGGACGAAAGGGATATCCCCTAGATT
>QWCH01004349.1_pt1 | contig 24813 bp, 24 predicted proteins | sample 1972671 | NCBI WGS metagenome assembly QWCH01 (sample SAMN09866713, study PRJNA288562) | Human gut metagenome isolate term3_stool, whole genome shotgun sequencing... | isolation source: gut | host: Homo sapiens | place: USA: California
GCTGACGGACCGTACCAACGCGACGGGACGCGTGCCGCTAGTAACAAAGGGCTTCGCCCGTCTATGAAATACCCCCGGCTTCGCCGGGGGATATTTATTCCCCAAATGTGGTGGGGATCCCCTTTGAACCGGCGCTGCCGGTATCGCTGGCGCTGATATGGAATAAGCACCGGGCGGAGACTTCCGCTGTCAAAACCGTGATCGATTTTGCTAGAGCGTTCTATGAGGAAACGGCGGAGGAACGCTCTTGAAAAAACACAAAAGGAGCAACCAATGGATAAACAATATTACGAAGAGGCCCGCTGGCTGAAGGTCTACGATGAGTGCGAGCTACTCATTATCGGCAGCGGCGCGGCCGGACATTCCGCGGCAATTGCTGCGGCCCGGGCCGGCTGTAGGAATATCATCCTGATGGATCGCTATGGCTATTCCGGCGGCGATGTGACCGGCGGATATGTCATTATGGTCCCGGATCTTTCCTGGTACGATAAACAGTTTGTAAAGGGTCTGCAGGAGGAGTGGTTCCAGCGCATGAAGCACATCCCCGGTGCCGTGCGCGGCCCGGAGGGCGCCCAAATGGGCAGCACCGATCCCCTTCTTTGCGATAGCTGGAAGGCAATCCACGACTGCTGGAGCCGTGGAGAGGATTCCCCTCACCGGCTGGTACGCTCGGTCTATTTTGAACCGAACCAGCTGAAAATTGAACTGGATAAGATGCTGCTGGAGGAGCGGCAGTCTATCCGGGTGCTGTACCACAGTACTGGCGTATGTCCCATTATGGAGGGGAACACTGTAAAGGGTGTAGTATTTGAGAGTAAGGAGGGCCGTCAGGCTATCTTTGCCAAGGCGGTTATCGATGCAACCGGCGATGGAGATATCTTCTCCCAAACCGGCGCGCCCTTCGCCAGTTTGGCAGATGCGGAGACCCGTTCCAGCACCACGGCGCTGGTTTGGCGCATCGCGGGCATCAATTGGGATCTCTTTGAGGAATGGAAGCGTACCCGGCCTGAGGCCTTTGCGGCGCTGCGCGGCAGCATCAGCAAGGTTGCCGGATTCCGGGCCATGCCGCTGCCCACCAATTCCAATGAGATGTGCTGGATCAATAACTGGCACGCCGAAAAGGACTGTACCAAGATCAAGGATCAAACCGAGACCGAGATGGCGACCCGCGCCAGTATGCGGGAGGTGTTGGCCTATCTGAAGGAAGCTGTCCCCATGGCGTTCCGCAATGCATATCTTTATGATATTGCGCCACAGCTGGGTGCCAGGTGCAGCCGCAGGCTGACCGGTGAGTATGTGATGTCCGCGAATGACTGGGCCTTTGCGCATGAGTTTGAGGATGTTATCGCCTGGCACAGCACCATCTGCTCCATCAATGATTGCGGACCGGTCGAGATCCCCTACCGGGCCATTGTTCCGCAGAAGGTGGAAGGCTTGCTGTGTCCCGGCAGACATATTTCGGCGGATGATGTGGCCATCGACTGGCTGAATCTGATCCCCCAGTGCGTTGGTACTGGCCAGGCCGCCGGCGTAGCCGCGGCGGTGGCGCTTTCTCAGGGCACCAGCCTGCGTGGTGTGGATATCCGGCGAGTTCAGGATATCCTGGTGGAACAGGATGTTCCGCTGCCGAGAAATGAGAAGTTTCTTGCGATCGATAAGGGCTACCAGGAGCTGGTGGAGGAAAAGAATCATGGCCTCTACACCAAGCTGGCCGCTAAGGCTCGTGAAAATGCCAAGCACCTGGAGTCGTTCCATCAGTGGTAAATCAGCGGTGCGGGATTGTCCCACGCCAAAAGCATACCGGGCAGCGGAATGGCTGCCCGGTTTTCTGCGTTTTTTTTGCCCTTACACCTTCTGCGGGTTTGCCGCTGCGGATGCTGCTTCTGCTATAATTCCAGCAGAAACAGGGGCGCCGCCCGCAGGGCGGTTCGGCGAAGCCGAACCCGGCGGCTGCGCCGCCGAAGCCGTCCGCAGGACGGCTTGCCCTGCGGGCGGCTTGCGAAACCCACCAATTCGCAAAAACCGCCGCAGCGGCTCACCATAGGCTAAGCTGCTGCAGCGGCGTTTCGTACTCATGCAGATATTGAAGGATGGCGTTGTTATTGTGCAGGATCCCGGCGGCTTCGCACTGTGCATGGAATAGCCGCATCAGCCGGTCGTTGTGGGGACTGGTCACCTCATAACGGTCGCCGTAGGTGCGGCGGTAACGCTCGCTCAGGCCAGGAAACAGCTCATCCAGTTGGGTGTAAAAGTATTCCCGGTTGCCCTCCCGCAGCGTCAGCCCCATGCCAAAGCAGAGGATCCCCCGTACACCGGCTTCTTCACAGCGGTCCAGCAGGGTGGAGATATTCTCCTCGGTATCGTTGATAAAAGGCAAAATGGGGGAAAGCCACACCACCGTGGGAATGCCGGCCTTTTGCAGCTCCCGCAGCACCTCACAGCGGCGGGCGGTAGTGCATACATTCGGTTCCAGCTTGCGGCACAGCGTCTCATCAGCTGTGGTTAGGGTCATCTGTACCACGCATTTGGCGTTCTGTTGGATGCGGCTCAGCAGGTCAAGATCCCGTAGGATCAGGTCACTTTTGGTGATAACGGTAAAGCCGCAGCCATAGCGCTCCACCACCTCCATCGCCCGGCGGGTCAGCCTTAGCTCCGCCTCCAGCGGCAGGTAGGGGTCGGTCATGGAGCCGGTCCCCACCATGCAGGGGGCCCTGCGGCGCCGCAGGGCATCCTCCAGCAGTTCCGCGGCATTCTGCTTTACCTCCACATCCTCAAATACATGGTCGATATGATAGCACCGGCTGCGGGAATCACAGTAGATACACCCATGGGTGCAGCCCCGGTACAGGTTTATATTTCCCCCGGCGGAAAGGATCCCCTTAGCCATTACATAGTGCATGCTGCCACTCCTTTATTGTTGTCCCCGTTTTTTCCAGATGATCGCCAGCGCCACCCCACCGATGATAACGATGCCGCCGAGGATGCAGAGGATATCAGCAAAGATGATCGGGAACCGGAAGGCGGCGGACATGCCGCCCATACCGCTCATGTTGTCCCAGAAGCCCTGCATGCCCCACGCACTGTTCTGCATGGAAAGAATACTGCCAAAGCCGAAGCGCGCCAGCAGCCCCACCAGCAGGATCCCCAGCCCCTGCGCCGCCACAATATACCCGGCAATATAGCCTTTCTCCCGGAACAGCCGCCCGATATGCCGGGGCAGATGATCCAGCCATTCCGGGGTGGGGGCGGGCTGCCGTACCGTTTCCGCTTCCGTGTAAGGGCGTTCCGGCTCTTCTTTGCCCAGCAGCAGGGTATCGGTGGAAATACCCAGTGCCGCCGCCAACACGATGATGCGTTCGGCATCGGGGGTGGCTTCGCCGGTCTCCCATTTGCTGATGGCCTGCCGGCTGACCCCCAGCCGCTCCGCCAGCCCCTCCTGCGAATAACCCGCTTTTTTACGGTAGTATGCAATGCGCTCTCCCAGTGTCATATTTTTCTCCTTTCGGGATAGTGGCTTATCTTGTAATCCTATCATAGAGGAAAATGCGGTGGCAGGCCACCGCTTTTCGTTGGATTTTCCGCAACCGACGGTTGCAAAGGGGCATTACACCTCAAAATCGAAGGCCGAACGCTCGGTCATTACCTCATGCACAAAGTCGGAAGCCGCTACATGCAGCGGATGATTTTTATAGCTCTTCAGCGCCGCCAGGTCGTCAAAATCCGCCGTCAGGCACACATCGTACTGGTGGCTGTTGCAGTCCCGGTCCAGCCGCAGCCCATGCAGCCCCTCTATTTTTCCATTGAGTCCCTCCAGCTTTTCCTTCATCTGCCGGGCGTTTTCCTCTTTGTTTTCGTCCTTTAGGCGGTACATTACGATATGCCGTACCATATAAAATCACACTCCTTTATTTTTTCCAGTATACCCGCCGGGCGGTGATACCGTCAAGCCCCGGCGCATACAAATAGCAGAAGAAGCGGCAAAAGGAGGCATGGCCCATGACATGGTGGAAGCGGCTTTTGGTGATGGTGCTGGCGGCAGTACTGCTGATAAGTGCGGTGTGGTGGGGCAGCGGACGCATCATTCCGGCAATGCGCAGACTGTCGGTCTCGCAGGAGGTGCGCCTTCCGGTGCTGATGTACCACGGCGTCCATTCCAATCCTAAAAAGGCAGGGGATTATGTCATTACGCCGCAGGCCTTGGAGGAGGACCTCCTTTATTTACAGCGGCAGGGCTGCACCACTGTCGTGATGAGCGACCTCATCGCCTATGTGCAGCAGGGTACACCCCTGCCGGAAAAGCCAGTGATGATCACCTTTGATGACGGCTACTATAATAACTATCTGAATGCCTACCCGCTGCTGCAAAAATATCAGATGAAAGCCGTCATCTCCATCATCGTGGGGGAAACCGATAAATACAGTGAGCTGGATGAAAATAAGGAAAATTACTCCCACATTACTTGGGATATGATCAACGAAATGATGGAAAGCGGCCTCATTGAGATCCAGAACCACACCTATAATCTGCACAAGACCGGGAATCCCCGCCGCGGCGCCGCCCAGCGCAAGGATGAAACCACTGAACAGTATTTTGCCGCCGTGGGCGCCGATCTGCAAAAAGCCCAGGACCGCATCGAGGAGATGACCGGCTGGAGGCCCGATACCTTTACCTATCCGTTTGGCTCCTACAGCCGCCACAGCCAGGAACTGCTGGAGCAGCTGGGCTTTGCCGCTTCCCTCGGTGTGGAGGGCAAGCCCTGCTGCCTTACCCGGGATCCCGCCTGTCTCATCCGCATCCCGCGCTATACCCGCACCAGCCAAAAAACTGCTGAGGAGCTGCTCTGCCATTTCTGGGATTGAGCAGAGGGCGCGCGGCTGCGCCGCCCTCCCTCTGTACCGGACTTTCCCATCCGGCACGCGCGTACCCGCCAGGATTTCCACCCCTTGAAAAACCCTCCTTTTGGTGTATAATATAGGGCAGTAAATCCAAAGGAGGATACCGCCTTGCCAAAAGAGATCGTCGGTATCGGCGCGGCCAATGTGGATATCATGGGCGAAAGCGCCGCCAGACTGGTGATGGAGGACAGCAACCCCGGCACCCTTTCGGTTTCCGTGGGGGGCGTCACCCGCAATGTCTGTGAGAATACGGCCCGATTGGGGCTGCCTACCCGCCTTATCACCACGGTGGGGGAGGACATGTACGGCGAAAAGATCCGCTCCTGGTGCCAGGAATGCGGCATCGCCACCGATAGCTTTATCACCCTGACCGGGAAAAACAGCTCGTCCTATGTTTCCATCCACCGCAGCGATGGCGAAATGGCCGTCGCCCTCAGCGATATGCGCATTCTGCAGGAGCTGACCCCTGCCCGGCTGGAACCCATGCGGGACAAGCTCTCAGCGGCGGCTGCTATCGTGGTGGATGGCTGCCTGCCGCAGGAAACGCTGCGCTATATTATCCGCACCTTCGGGGGCAGTGTCCCCATCTTCGCCGATCCCGTTTCTACCGCCTACGCCCGCCGGATGCGTCCGGTGCTGCGGGGCATCGATACCCTGAAGCCCAACCGTTTGGAGGCCGAGATCCTTTCCGGCCGTTCTATCCGCTGCGAGGCGGACTACTTCCGGGCAGCGGAGGGCATTTTGGCGCAGGGGGTGCGCCGGGTTATCATCAGCGCCGGTTCCCGGGGCTGCTACTATGCCGATAACATGGGCCAGCGGCTGTGGAGCCGTACCCGTCCCCTGCAGCAGGTGGAAAACGCCACCGGCGCGGGCGATAGCTTCATGGCGGGGCTGCTGTACAGCGCGGCGCAGCGCTACTGGCTGGGGGATACCATGGACTTTGCCATGGGTGCGGCGCTGGCGGCTTTGCAGGCCCGCACCACCATCAATCCAGCGATCAGTCCGGAGCTCATTTGGCAGCTGGTGCGGGAGCAGAAGCGCCCCCGTACCCCGGTGATCCCCACCGGTCTTACAGGGAAATAATGCCGCAAGATAGTTCTTTTGTGATGAATCCGGCGGCAAAATAGTAGGTTCTTTGGCGGTATGTGTAAAAAGCATGCCGCTTTTCTTTGCAATTTTGGCGATTTGCTGCTTGCATAAACTGTACTAAAATGGTATAGTATAAACATTCAGGAATAAGTGCAATACATTTCCGGAATAAACTCTTGTTAAACTCTTGACAACTTGTGAGAAGTAGAATACAATAAGCATGACAAAAAAGGCCTGGCCTGTGCACAGTCCACAAGTCTTGTGAAAAATGTGTCCAAGACGGCATAAAGCACAGCAAAAGCCCGAACCAATAAGAGAAAATGAACTGGGAGGTAACGAAATTATGCGTAACGAATGGAAAGAATTCAAAGGCGGCCGTTGGGAAACCGAGATCGATGTTCGTGACTTTATCATGAACAACTACACCCCCTACGATGGTGATGACAGCTTCCTGAAGGGTCCTACCGCCGATACCACCGCCCTGTGGAACGAAGTGCTGGAGCTCTCCAAGAAGGAACGCGAGGCCGGCGGCGTACTGGATATGGATACCAAGGTCGTTTCCACCATCCTCAGCCATGGCCCCGGTTACCTGGATAAGGAGAAGGAGACCATCGTCGGCTTCCAGACCGATAAGCCCTTTAAGCGCGCCCTCATGCCCTACGGCGGCATCCGCATGGCCAAGCAGGCCTGCGAGGATAACGGCTATCACCTGGATCCTGAGGTGGAGGAGTTCTTCACCACCCACCGCAAGACCCACAATGCCGGCGTGTTTGATGCCTACACTCCCGAGATGCGCGCCTGCCGCAGCAGCCATGTCATCACCGGCCTGCCCGATGCCTACGGCCGCGGCCGCATCATCGGCGACTATCGTCGCGTGGCACTGTACGGCGTAGACCGCCTCATCGAGGACAAGGAGTTCCAGAAGGCGACCACCCCCAGCGTTATGCTGGCAGATGTGATCCGTGACCGCGAGGAGCTTTCCGAGCAGATCCGTGCCCTTAAAGAGCTGAAAGCCATGGCGGGTATTTACGGCTGTGATATCTCCAAGCCCGCTTCCAATGTACAGGAGGCCATCCAGGCTGTTTACTTTGCCTATCTCGCCGCTGTCAAGCAGCAGAACGGCGCTGCCATGAGCCTGGGCCGCACCTCCACCTTCCTGGATATCTATGCCGAGCGTGACCTGCGCAACGGCGTCTTCACCGAAGAGCAGATCCAGGAGTTTGTAGACCACTTTGTTATGAAGCTGCGTCTGGTCAAGTTTGCCCGTACCCCCGATTACAACAACATCTTCGCCGGCGATCCCACCTGGGTCACCGAAAGCCTGGGCGGTATGAGCACCGATGGCCGTCACATGGTCACCAAGATGAGCTACCGCTATCTGCACACCCTGGATAACCTGGGTGCTTCCCCCGAGCCCAACCTCACCGTTCTGTGGAGCCACAACCTGCCCGCCAACTGGAAGAAGTATTGTGCCGAGATCTCCATTAAGCACTCTGCCATCCAGTACGAGAACGATGATGTCATGCGTCCCGTTCACGGCGATGACTACGGCATTGCCTGCTGCGTATCCTCCATGCGTATCGGCAAGGAGATGCAGTTCTTCGGCGCCCGCGCCAACCTGGCCAAGTGCCTGCTGTACGCCATCAACGGCGGCGTGGATGAGATGAACGGCCATCAGGTCGGCCCCAAGTACCGTCCCATCACCTCCGAGTACCTCGACTATGATGAGGTCATGGAGAAGTATATGGATATGATGAAGTGGCTGGCCGGCGTTTATGTCAATGCCCTTAACATCATCCACTACATGCACGATAAGTACTGCTATGAGTCCCTGGAAATGGCGCTGCACGATAAGGAAGTTACCCGCTGGTTCGCTACCGGCATCGCCGGCTTCTCCGTAGTGGCCGATTCCCTCTCCGCCATCAAGTATGCCAAGGTCAAGGTCATCCGCAACGAGCAGGGCCTGGCCGTTGACTACGAGGTCGAGGGCGACTATCCCAAGTACGGCAACGATGATGACCGTGTAGACGAGATCGCCAAGGATATCCTGCACCGCTTCATCAACTACATCCGTGAGTATCCCACCTACCGTAACGGTATCCATACCACCTCTATCCTTACCATCACCTCCAATGTCAGCTATGGTAAGAATACCGGTTCCACCCCGGATGGCCGTAAGGGCGGCGAGCCCTTCGCGCCCGGTGCCAACCCCATGCACGGCCGCGATAGCCACGGTGCTGTTGCTTCCCTGGCTTCTGTTGCCAAGATCCCCTTCATGGATTCCCAGGACGGTATCTCCAATACCTTCTCCATCGTTCCCGATGCCCTGGGCAAGAACGATGACCAGCGCGTGACCAACCTCGTCGGCCTCATGGATGGCTACTTTGGCAAGCATGCGCACCACCTCAATGTCAATGTGCTCAACCGCGAGACCCTGCTGGACGCTCAGGCTCACCCCGAGCTGTATCCGCAGCTGACCATCCGTGTTTCCGGCTACGCCGTCAACTTTATCAAGCTGACCCGTGCCCAGCAGGATGAGGTCATCTCCCGCACCTTCCACGAAAGAATGTGATTACCATGTCGGAACTGACTGGACGCATCCATTCCCTTGAGAGCTTTGGCACGGTGGATGGCCCCGGAATCCGCTATGTTGTGTTTTTCCAGGGCTGTCCCATGCGGTGCCTCTACTGCCACAATCCCGATACCTGGGAAATGGCGGGCGGCACCCAGATGACCGCCGATGAGATCATCGAAAAGATCACCCGCAACCGGGAGTTTTATACCTCAGGCGGCATCACCGCCACCGGCGGCGAACCGATGCTCCAAATTGATTTTCTCACCGAGCTTTTTACCAAAGCCAAGCAGAACGGGATCCACACGGCGCTGGATACCTGCGGCATCCTGTTCGATCCCGACCATACCGAAAAAGTCGAAAAGCTGATGGCCGTTACCGACCTGGTGCTCCTCGATATCAAGCATATGTTTGATGAAGAGCACAAAAAGCTGACTGGCCACAGCAACGCGCGGGTCTTTGCCTTTGCGGAATACCTTAAAAAAATCGGCAAGCCGGTATGGATCCGTCATGTCGTTGTGCCGGGTATCACCTTCCAGCGGGAGGAGCTGCTGGCCCTTGGGCGCTACCTGAAGACGCTGACCAATATGGAAAAGCTGGAGGTGCTGCCTTACCATTCCATGGGTAAGGTAAAGTACGATAGCCTGGGGATCGAGTATCCCCTGCTGGGCACCCCGCAGCTTTCCAAAGCGGAAGCAGCCCAGGCGGAAGCGATCATCCGTGAAGGCATGGCGGAATAAATCAGCCTTCCTCTTTATTCTTCTTTCATTTTCTCTCTAAACGGAAAAGGCCCTCTGCGAAAGCAGGGGGTCTTCTCCGTTTATATATATTATTGTATTATTTATGCCAGCGCGGTAAACAGCCCGTAGGCGATCCCGCCGGTGATGAATCCGCTGACCAGTACCCCGACCGTGATGACCAGGAATGCCTGCCAGATACGCATCCGCAGCACCGCCGCCACCAGTGAACCGGTCCAGGCGCCGGTGCCCGGCAGCGGAATGGCTACAAAGAGGAACAGCCCCCATTTTTCGTAATGACCGATCTCGGCCGCTTTTTGGTCCGCCCGGCGGATGATTTTCTGGAAGAACCCGCCGATACGGGGCAAGGTGGAGAGAAACTCCAGTATCTTTTTCGCGAATAAGATAAGGAATGGTACCGGCAGCAGATTGCCCAGTACGCAGGTGAGGTACACCGGCCAAAAGGACAGCCCCATGGCAGCCCCGGCCGGGATGCCGCCCCGCAGCTCCACAATAGGCAGCATGGATATGCAGAACAGATAAAACCATTTGTTTTGGAACATGGTTTGCATTCTCTCCTTTAGCAAGTAAGTGCAGGCTCCGGGCTGCGCCCCGCCTTTCTCCACTCGTCCCGGCTCATCGGTTATACTTTATTGGCTCCCTCGTGCGTGTGCGTACGCGCACCCATGTACGCTAAACCCGCGCGGGAAGCCCGCCGGGCAGCTTTTTCTCATTATAGCATGTGCTTAGCACTCTGCAACGGGGACTGCGAAAAATAGTTGTAAATTATTTGTGAACCCTATTGACAACCGCGAAAAAGTGAGTACAATAATAATCGTTAGCACTCGAAGTGAGTGAGTGCTAAGAAGGAGGGAGCAATATGGAGCTGGATCCCAGAAAAAGCAGGATCCTTACCTGCGTGGTGGAAAGCTACATCCGCACCGGCGAGCCCATCGGCTCCAAGATGATCGCCGCCATGCTGGAGGAGACTGTCTCCTCCGCTACCGTCCGCAATGACTTGGCCTACCTCAGCGAGCAGGGCTACATCGAGCAGCCCCATACCTCCGCCGGACGCATCCCCACTCACCGCGGTTTGCGCTACTACCTCGATCACCTGATGAAGCCGCAGCCGCTGGAGGACGCCGCCCGCGGCGAGATTGACGCCCTGTTCAATTACTGCGACCCCGACCCCGACCGCGTGCTGGAAGGCGCCACCCGGACGCTGGCCAAGGAAACCGGCTGCTTTGCCATTTCCACCACCATCTCCCGCCAGAGCCTCTTTGTCAAGCGCATCGAGATCATTCCGGCTACGGCCCACACCGTCGTCATCCTGCTGCTGTGCAGCAACGGCATGGTGAAAAACAAGGTCTGCCGGGTCAATTTCAATCTGACCCCCAATGTGGTGGACTTCTTCCAAAGCTTCGCCAATGGCCGCCTGGCCGGGCGCAGCCTCAATGAGATCACTGCCCAGTACATCAATTCGATGGCCTTTACCCTGGGTGAGCACACCGATATCTTTGCGCCGCTTCTGGCCGCTATTTACGAGCTGTGCCGGGAAGCCTGCGAAGGTGCCCTGTACCGCAGCGGCACAGGGAATCTGCTGGAACACCCAGAGCTGAGAAATGTGGCCGACCGGCTGTACCGCCTGCTAGATTCCCGCGAGGAAATGCTGCGGATCATTGGCAGCCGGGAAAATGACCTGTTTGTCAGCGTGGGGCGGGAAAATGCCCGCCCCGAAATGGAGAATTCCTCCATGATCGTTGCCCGTTACCGCATCGGTGAGGATTCCATCGGCGCCCTGGGGCTGGTTGGTCCCGTCCGCATGGATTACGCCCGGCTCATCCCCCATGTGGAATATTTCGCCAATATGCTGAGCCGGATGCTGAGCGATACACTGAATAACGGTCTGTAAACCGCGAAAGGAGAGAGACCCTGTGGATCAGGAAAACAAAAACACCACCCCCGAGGAAGAGCTGATGACGGAGGAAACGGCCGAAGCTGCTGAAGCCGCCGAGCCTGCCGAGGAGGCCGCCCCGGAGCAGAAAAAGGGCAAAAAGAAAAAGAGCCGGGAAGCGGAAGCGCTGGAAAAGTGCGAGGCCGAAAAAAAGGAGCTGGAGGACCGATATCTCCGCCTGATGGCCGAGTACGAAAACTACCGCCGCCGCACCCAAAAGGAACGCGAAAATGTCTATCCCGATGCAGTAGCGAATACCCTAAAGGAGCTGCTGCCGCTGCTGGATAACCTCCAGCGGGCGCTGGATACCCCCTGTGCCGATGAAAATTATCTCACCGGCATCAAGATGATCCAGACGGGCTTCGAGGAATATCTCAAGAAGATGGGCGTGGAGACCTTCGGCAAAGCCGGAGAGTCCTTCGACCCCAACCTGCACAATGCCGTCATGCACATCGAGGATGAATCCCTCGGCAAAAATGTGGTGGCGCAGGTCTTCCAAAGCGGCTACCGCCGCGGAGACCGCATCCTGCGGCATGCCATGGTGCAGCAGGCCAATTAAATTAAGTCAGCAATTCAAATTCACATAAATCAAACCAATTCACAGTAGTTTTTAGGAGGAATAGATTATGAGTAAGATCATCGGCATCGACCTTGGTACCACCAATTCCTGCGTAGCAGTTATGGAAGGCGGCGAAGCCGTCGTCATCCCCAATAGCGAGGGTGCCCGCACGACCCCCTCTGTTGTAGCATTCAAAGACAATGAGCGTCTGGTAGGCCAGGTGGCTAAGCGCCAGGCTATCACCAACCCCGAAAAGACCATCTCTTCCATCAAGCGTCACATGGGCACCGATTACAAGGTGAACATCGATGGCAAGCAGTACACCCCTCAGGAAATTTCCGCGATGATCCTGCAGAAGCTGAAGACCGATGCCGAGGGCTACCTGGGCGAAAAGGTCACCGAAGCGGTCATCACCGTTCCCGCCTACTTCACCGATGCCCAGCGCCAGGCCACCAAGGATGCCGGCAAGATCGCCGGTCTGGAGGTCAAGCGTATCATCAATGAGCCGACTGCGGCTGCTCTCGCCTACGGCATCGATAAGGAAAACGAGCAGAAGATCATGGTCTACGACCTGGGCGGCGGCACCTTCGATGTTTCCATCATCGAAATGGGCGACGGCGTACAGGAGGTTCTAGCGACCGCCGGTAACAACCATCTGGGCGGCGATGACTTTGATGAGCGCCTGCTCAACTACATGGCCGATGACTTCCAGAAGACCAACGGCATCGACCTTCGCAAGGATAAGATGGCGCACCAGCGTCTGAAGGAGGCTGCCGAGAAGGCGAAATGCGACCTTTCCGGCATGACCCAGACCAATGTGAACCTGCCCTTCATCACCGCGGATGCCACCGGCCCCAAGCACTTCGATATGACCATCACCCGCGCCAAGTTCAACGAGCTGACCGCCGATCTGGTGGAAGCCACCATGGGCCCGGTACGCAATGCCCTTTCCGATGCGGGCCTCAAGCCCTCCGATATCGGCAAGGTGCTGCTGGTAGGCGGCTCCACCCGTATCCCCGCTGTCCAGGAAGCTGTCAAGAGCTTCATGGGCAAGGAGCCCTTCAAGGGGATCAACCCCGATGAGTGTGTGGCCCTGGGCGCTGCCCTGCAGGGCGGTGTTCTCACCGGCGATGTCAAGGGCCTGCTGCTGCTGGATGTTACTCCTCTGTCCTTGGGTGTGGAGACCCTGGGCGGCGTCATGACCAAGGTCATCGAGCGCAATACCACCATCCCCACCAAGAAGACGCAGATCTTCACTTCACCACCCCTGCCGATGGCCAGACCACCGTTGAGGTCCATGTACTGCAGGGTGAGCGTGAAATGGCTGCCGATAATAAGACTCTGGGCAACTTCCAGCTCACCGGTATCCCGGCCGCTCCCCGCGGCGTTCCGCAGATCGAAGTGACCTTCGATATTGATGCCAACGGCATTGTCCATGTATCCGCCAAGGATCTGGGCTCCGGCAAGGAGACCGGCATCACCATTACCTCCTCCACCAACATGAATAAGGACGATGTGGAGCGTGCCGTGAAGGAAGCCGAGCAGTACGCTGCTGAGGATAAGAAGCGCCGTGAGGCGATCGATACCCGCAACAACGCCGACCAGATCGTGTACCAGACCGAAAAGACCGTAAAGGACCTGGGCGATAAGATCTCCGCTGACGATAAGGCCACCATCGAGAAAAAGACCGAGGCCGTAAAGGAAGCGCTGAAGGGCACCGATGACGAGATGATCAAGGCGGCCACCGATGATCTGGCCAAGGTTTCCATGGAGATCTTCGGTAAGGTATATCAGTCCAATGCCGGTGCTGCCGGTGCTGCCGGCCCCGATATGGGCGGCGCAGCCGGTGCGGGCGCTGCCCCCGATGACGGCGTGGTAGACGCCGATTACCGTGAGGTAGACGATAACTAACCGAAAAACAAATTGTAATGGGGCGCGCAGAGGCAGTTTTGCCGCTGCGCTGTCCTGCTTGCAGAGGATAAAACCATTTTCTCTGCATGATCCTGTAATAAAGGGTGAGATGAATGGCAGAGAAAAGAGATTACTATGAGGTGCTGGGCCTGCAAAAGGGTGCCAGCGAGGATGAAATAAAAAAGGCCTTTCGCCAGCTGGCGAAGAAGTACCACCCCGACCTGAACCCCGGCGATAAGGAGGCTGAGACCAAGTTCAAGGAGGTCAACGAGGCATACGAGGTGCTCTCCGATAAGGAGAAGCGCCAGCGGTATGATCAGTTCGGCTTTGCCGGAGTGGACCCCAGCTATGGCGGCGGTGCGACCGGTGGAGCAGGCGGTTTTGGCGGCGGCTTCGGTGGCTTTGGCGATTTGGGCGACCTGTTCGGAGATATCTTCGGCGGAGGCGGCTTTGGCGGCTTTGGCAGCGGCCGGGTAAGGGACCCCAATGGGCCCATCCGCGGCGAGCACCGGGAAGCGCAGGTTACCATCTCCTTTATGGAGGCGGTAAAGGGCTGCACCAGGGATATTAAGGTTTCCCGCCTGGAAAACTGCAGTGAATGCGGCGGCAGCGGCGCCAAGAAGGGTACCAGCCCCGAAACCTGCCCCGATTGCCACGGCACCGGCCAGGTGACCGTGCGGCGTCAGACCGCCATCGGCGTAATGCAGATGCAGCAGCCCTGCGCCCGCTGCGGCGGCCGGGGACGCATCATCAAGGAGCCCTGCCCCAAGTGCGGCGGCAAGGGCCGTGTCAAGGTCAGCAAGACCGTGACCGTCAATATCCCTGCCGGCATTGATGACGGCCAGACCGTAGCGGTGCGCGGCCAGGGCGACAGCGGCCGCAACGGCGGTCCCGCCGGTGATCTGCGGGTGACAGTCAGCGTCCGGCCCGATCCGCTCTTTGAGCGTGACGGCTATGATATCTGGTGCGAGATCCCCATTACCTTTGCCCAGGCGGCCATGGGCGATGATATTATTGTCCCCACGGTGGACGGCAAGGTTAGCTACCATGTGCCGGAGGGCACCCAAAGCGGGACGGTATTCCGTCTGCGGGATAAGGGCATCCCCGCCCTGAACGGCCGCGGCCGCGGCGACCAGTATGTGCGTGTGGTGGTGGAAGTGCCCAAGAGCATGACCAAGGCCCAGAAGGATAAGCTGCGGGAATTTGACGCGGCGCTGAGCGACAAGAACTACCAAAAACGCAAGAGCTTTACGGAACGGCTGAGGGATTGCTTCAGTGATAAGTAACGGAATAAAACAGGAGTCTGCCGTTGAGGGCAGGCTCCTGCTTTTTTGGTTTGCGCAGGGGGCAGGGGAGGCGGGCCTGTGGCCCGCCCCGCTCCCGGCACAAGCTACATTTCCGCCGCCAGCTTTTTCAGCAGGCCCTCCGCCAGGCGGTCCACTTCGGCAAAATCCATCGCCCCAATGTAGTGCTCCTCCAGCTCATCGTGCCGCCGGTGCGCCTCGGCAATGGCCAGCTCCGCCTGCCGCAGCAGTGTCGCGGCTGTCTTTTGCAAAAAGCGGATGCGTACCCGCCGGGATTTTATGGCGCTGCCATCATCGGTAAAACGCTGAGCGTGGATGGCCCGGCCCGCCAGCGGCACCCGGTGCAGGCTGTTGCTGGTCACAAAGGCCAGCCCCGCTTCCGGGATCAGCAGATGATCCAGCTTTTCGGGGGAGAGGGGACAGGGGCAGCTGATGACATGGTACCCCCGTGCCACTGCTTCATCCCGTAGCCGGGGCAGCAGTGCCGCGGCTGCCGCCCCGCAGGGGTCCTCCAGGCAGATGACCCGCTCGCACAGCGTCGAAATTGTTTCATGAAACAAAATGGTGCCCCGGTCGGTCACCGCGGAGAGCAGCCGCAGCGCCTCGCTGCCCGGTTTGCCCAGGTCAGGCAGCTCCCGGGCAGCCAACCGCTGCACATAGTGCTCGATTTTTTCCCAGTTTAGGGTCTCCGCCGCCAGCCGGCGCACCTCCCCCAGCAGGGCCCCCGCCCCGGAAAGATACCGTACCGCCTGCCAGTGCAGCCCGCTGATCTCCCGCCCCAGTCGGACGATCTCCTCCCGCCGGGTGAATAGAAGCTCCTCATCCCAGCACCCACACAGGGAAAACGGCTGCTCCACCGCGCCGGGGAACTGCGGTTCCAGCGCGTGGGGCGGGGTGGCATCCAGCAGCACCGTCCTTTGCCGTGGCAGAATGACCCCATCCAGGCTGGCGGCATCGGAGGAACAGTGGATCTCCTCCACCGGCTGGCCGCGCTGCAGGGCCAGCTTTATTACCCGCTTCATCAGGGTGGATTTGCCGGTGCCCGGCCCGCCTTTGATGAGGATGCAGCGCCAGCCCTCCTCCGGCCGGGTGAACTGCCCGAACAGCGAATAAAACCCGTTTTGGGAATTGCACCCCATAAACCAGCGGCAGGGGATCGTTTTTTCCATGAAAAGGCTCCTTTCGGCGGGGTATGGCGTTCGCGCCCGCTGGTGCCATTCTATGCCGCCCCGGTGGATGTTGCCCCAGGTTCCTGCAGGGTGCCGGTTCGGCCCGCAGGGCAAACCGTCCCTCCGGGACGGTTTTAGGGCGGCTTCGCCGCCCCACGGGCGCCTGCGGCGCCCGGCCCTGCGGGCTGCCTGCCCCCTTCGCTCACCCGTGCGAAAGCCACAAAAAAAGAGGGCCCGCAGGCCCTCTCCGCGCAGAGATCATATCTCTATTTCAAGCTCCCGGATCTTCTCCCGCAGCGAGAGAAAATCCGCGAAGCCGTTTTTGGTATTGTAGGGGTTGCGCAGCAGCGCCGCCGGGTGGAAGGTCCCCATCATCCACACCCCGTTTTTTTGGATCCACTCGCCATGCTGGCGGGTCACCTTGTAGTCCGGCTGGATCAGCGTCATGGCGGCAATACGCCCCACGCACACAATGATCTTGGGCCGGATGAGCGCCACCTGGTTGCGCAGGTAGCCCATGCAGGCGGCGATCTCCTCCTGCTCCGGGTCGCGGTTCTGCGGCGGGCGGCACTTTACTATATTGGCTATGTAGATATTGCGGCTGCGGTCCAGGTCGATGTAGTGCAGCATTTTATCCATCAGCTGGCCGCTGCGCCCCACAAAGGGCTCTCCCTGCTCGTCCTCGTGCTGGCCCGGCCCCTCCCCGATGAACATGATCTCTGCCTTGGGGTTGCCCACCCCAAAGACCACATGGTGCCGGCCTTGGCACAGCTTGCAGGCGGTGCAGTGCAGCGCGGTATCTCTCAGGCTTTCCCAGTCCATCATGGGTGTCGCCTCCTTTTGTAAATTTTTCGACAAATCTATTATATCAGATAATTAGACTCTTTGCAAAATAGAACATGGGTGTTATAATATTATGGACAAAAAAGTATGCGACAATAAGGAGGCATCCCCCTATGGCAAAAATATTAGTAGAAACTTCCGCCCGTCATCTGCACCTTTCCCAGCAGGATCTGGAGACCCTGTTCGGCGAGGGCTTCGAGCTGACCTTCAAAAAAGCGCTTTCCCAGCCCGGCCAGTTTGCCACCAATGAAAAAGTCGAGGTCATCGGCCCTAAAAAGTCCATGGGCATGATCTCGGTTCTCGGCCCCGTCCGCAAGCAGACCCAGGTCGAGCTTTCCATGACCGACGCCCGTTCCATCGGCATCGCCCCCTTCGTGCGGGAATCCGGTGACCTGGCCGGTACCCCCGGCTGCCGTCTGGTTGGCCCCAAGGGCGAGATCGAACTGAAGGAAGGCGTTATCGTCGCCAAGCGCCACATCCACTTCACCCCGGAGGATGGCGAGAAGTTCGGCGTTAAGGATAAGCAGATCGTCCGGCTGAAAATTGATTCCGATAGCCGCAGTCTGGTGTTCGATGATGTCATCTGCCGTGTTTCCCCCACGGCCGGCACCGCCTGCCACCTGGATACCGATGAAGCCAATGCTGCCGGCTGCTCCGGTGAAGTCTACGGCGAGGTCATTCTGTAAAATCACGCACCCCCGGCGGCAGACTTACTCACAGTCTGCCGTCTTTTACAAAAATCAAAGCGACCGAAAGGAGTTCTTCTATGGCCACCCTTTTGCAGCTCTGCCAGCCCTTCGATCACGCTGTGATGGCCGCCATCCAGCAGCTAAGCGGTGCCATGATGGATAAGATCATGCTGGCGTTCACCTTCCTGGGCGAGGAGACCTTCGCTATTCTGCTGCTCATTGCCGTGTACTGGTGCTGGGATAAGCGGATCGGCGAATATCTCTTGTTCTCCCTTTACACCGCCATGAGCCTCAACGGCCTGCTCAAGGATATCATCTGCCGTCCCCGCCCGTTTTTGAATGACGAGTTCAGCGACCTGCGCTATGTCAAGGTAAAGGGCCTGCTGGTGGATACTGAGCACCTTTCTTCCTCCTGGTCCTTCCCCAGCGGCCACAGCCAAACCGCCGGCAGCATCTACGGCAGCCTTATCAATGGCCGCAAGCTCGGGATCAAAGTCTGCGGCATCGCGGTCATCCTGCTGGTCATGCTCTCCCGGGTCTATCTCGGCGTCCATTACCCCACCGATGCCATTGTGGGCGCGGTGCTGGGCCTGCTGTGCGCCTGGGTGTGCGGGCTGCTGTTCCGCCGCTTTTATCAGCACCGCCTGCTGCTGATGGCCGCCGCTGTGCTGCTTTCCGGCCTGATGCTGCTGGTCAGCCCCTCCGGCGACAGCGTAAAAACCCTGGCGATGGGTGTGGGCGCTGTACTGGGCATGTGGCTGGAGGACGGCCTGGTGGAGTTCCGCTCCGCCAATGGCTTCTTCGGCGGGGCGCTGCGGCTCATTTTGGGCTTTGCACTTATCATGGCCATCCGCATCGGCCTTAAGGCCCTGCTGCCCGATATGATGTGGTGCCACACCCTGCGCTACGGCCTCATGGGCCTGTTCGGTACCTTCCTGTGGCCGTGGGTCTTTACCAAATTGGGCTTTTGATAAAAAGACAACCCAGGCGGCGAACGCAAAAGCGGGTGCTGGCTGCGTTGCCCCCTCGAAAGGCATAAGCCCGTCTTGCGCCGGGCGCGAGCCTTCCTTCGGGTGCAGCCTTGCCATCCCCTCCCTTTTCCGCCCGCCGCCCGTATCACCATAAAAAATTCATTTTAGGAGGTCGTATTATGGGATTTCTGAAAAATCTGCTGGGCCTGGGTGTTGCCGCCGGCACCGCCTATGCTGCCGTTAAGGTAGCGCAGAAGTACAACGAAAAGAAGAACGCGAACGCGGATCTGAACGGCGATGGCGCCGTGGATGCCAATGATACCGTCTACGGCGTTAAGGAAGCCGCCCGCGAGGTGTATGCGGAAACCGCCGCCAAGGTGCGGGAGAAGGCCCCAGAGGTCCGGGAAAAGGCCGCTGCCGCCATCGGGGCCGTGCAGGAAAAAGCCCCCGAGTTCATCGAGAAGGTGAAGGGAGCCGCCGGCGAAGCCTGGAGCGCCATCCACGGCGAGAATTTCCCTGCCGCCGAGGTGGAGCTGGAGGAAGAACCCACCTGCTCCGAGAATGTCACCGCCGAAGAGACCGAAGAGCCTGCCGCCGAGCCGGAGCCCCCCGCCGCCGGGCAGGAGTAAGCAAACCCCGCAAACCAAAAGACCGCCCCAGCCGGGCGGCCTTTTTTGCTGCGCTTATTTGATGAAATTGGTGCGGATGGGCGCTTCCCGCTGGGGCAGGCCGTATTTCTCCCGGCCCAGCGCGATGCTGCGCATCAAGAAGGTCATATTGCGGGCCAGCGTGCGCATGGTCTGCCGGCCTTCCTCGTCCTGCTCAGCTTCGCCGGACGCCCGGCCGTGGATGCTGTTCCAGTATTGGCTGGAAGCGACCGGCATCCCCGCTATGGTAAAGAATTTGTTCAGCTCATCAAAGGTCGCGCTGCACCCGCCGCGCCGCGCGCACACCACACTGGCCCCTACCTTCATGGATTTATCAAAGTGGCTGCTGTAAAAAAGCCGGGTCAGGCAGGCCACCAGCGTGGCATTGGCGCTGGCGTAGTAGACGGGGCTGGCCACCACCAGGCCGTCCGCCGCTTCCAGCTTGGGCGCCAGCTCGTTTACGATGTCATCAAAGACGCACCGGCCGGTCTCGGCGCATCTGCCGCAGGCAATGCACCCGCGGATATCCCGCGCGCCCACCTGCACCGTTTCCACCTCCACGCCTTCCTCCCGGAAGATCCTTTCCATCTCCTCCACCGCCACAGTGGTATTGCCGCCCACACGGGGGCTGCCGTTCAGGATCAAAACCTTCATTGCCGTGCCTCCTATCTGTTAAAATGTGTTCAGCCTCATTATATCTGCTTTGGGTGGAATTTACAACAGCCCCGCCGGGGCAAAATATTGCACAAAAAGGAGAGAGAAATTTGTGCACCCCACCAATTGTTTCCTGTGCCAATTGACACCCCCGCCCCACCGTGCTATCCTGTTTATACCAATCATATCCCCATGGGGATATTTTGTGTTTGCTCCGCAAACACAACCCCGCCTGCGGGAAAAATAAAAAAGAAGAGAGGTTTGTTCAAATGAAAAAGCTTTTAAGTGTTGTGCTGGCGCTGCTCATGCTGGCCGTCATGCTGCCGGTCACCGCTATGGCAGAAGACACCAACTACTGTACCATTGAGGGGATAACTGAAGCGGACGGTACGACCCTCAAGCATTTTGATACTCTTACCGCTGCAGCAAAAGCATGGCGTGAGAGCAAAGGCGTTGTAACCGAAGGAAATACCTTCGGTGCAAACAATTTGGGCACAGTAGAATTCATAGTGTGGGACATCTATGGCACGGTTCCTGTTGGCGATGGCGCTGGTGTCGCAGGCGACAATGGCGCAGGAGAATGTATCTTTACTGGCGGTTACTTTACGCCTGCTGTTACTGTAAGTAAAGTTACCGTTACTGGCCATAACAATGCTACTATCAGCAAAACAAATGATGAATACCGTGTAAGCGTAAACGCAAATGAAGTGGTATTTGCAAACATCACCTTTGAAGATACCATGAGAAACACCGGCAACCCCGGAAGCCTCACTTTTACTAATTGCACTTTCAAGGCGGGTCTGAGAATGCCCCATGCCGGAGCGAATTCTACTCTGAAAGTGGAAAATTGCACCTTTACTGGCGAAGAATCAGACGGTTATGCGATTTTTGTGCAGGGGACGATGACAAATGTGGTGCTTTCTGGAAATCAGATTTCCAACGCCAAGCGCGGCATAAATGTCCAGGCGGATTCTACTGCAACTGTTTCCATCACCGGCAACACCATCACCAACTTGACCGGATACACCAAGAATGATCAGACCTATGGCGCAGCCATTCAGCTTACCACGGGCAGAGAGTTTATCATCACCAACAATAAGATTGATGTCAATACCGGCAATGCGTTCCGTTTTTATAGCGGACTGGATGCCGATGTGACAATCAGCGATAACATTATTAAGGCACCTTATCTTGTATGGAATCAGGCTGAATTGCCCAATGAGAAGATTACTTCTCAGGATAATAAACTTACAATCACTAACCCGAATAAAGCAGCAACCAGTGATGGCGCTCTTGAGGACGCTACCGTAATCAAGGCCGCCCCCACTCAAATCGTCATCATCACCCCCGCCGGGGACACCCCCAAGACCGAGGACCAGAAGAACCCCTCCACCGGCGCCAATGATATGGTCGCCGCGGCCGCGGCCCTCATGGCCGTCTCCGCCCTTGGCATGGCTGTCCTCTCCCGCAAAAAATAAAATCATCCGCCCCACCCAAAAAGCTCCCCCGCGGGGGAGCTTTTCCATATGGTGCAAGGTTCGTAACATAGGTAAAGGTTCACCAAAAGAAAAAGACGCCTTTGGGCGTCTTTTTCTTTTGGTGAACCATCGGGGATTCGAACCCCGGGCCCTTTGATTAAAAGTCAAATGCTCTGCCGGCTGAGCTAATGGTTCATATTGCCGCATGGCAACAGATATATTATAATGGCCTCCCCCCGGCTTGTCAAGCATTTTATCACTATACTTTCCATCTCTTTCCCATCTTTTCCCCGCAATGGGCTATAACATTTCCCCGCCCCGCATTGCATTTCTCCCGCGCTTTCGTTATAATACTTTCAGCGTTAATTTTGGGAGGATATGTTTATGCTTTTCTGGATCGGTCTGGGTGTTCTGCTCATCGGCGGCATTATGGCCCGCGTCGCTTCTAAGCGCGGTGACGAGGGCGAAGCCCTCAAAAAGGTCGGCATCGCGCTCATCTTCATCGGAACCGCTATTCTGCTCTTTGTGCTCACCATCAATATCCTGGTGTGGACCGGCCGCTTCGGCGTTGCCTCCTGATCACCCTGCCCCCCTACGGGGGCTTCCTTTTTTAACCGCCGCCGGGTATAATAAACTCATACCCAAGTACTCCCCGGAAAGGAGGCCGTATCCTATGCCGCTGGAACTGCAAAGCGATATCCGCTACCTCAAAGGGGTAGGGGAGAGCCGCGCCCAGCTTTACCATAAGCTCGGCGTGGATACCGTGGAGGACCTCCTCTACCACATCCCCCGCCGCTATGTCGATCTCACCCATCCCACCCCGCTGGCAGAAGCCATTCCGGGGCAGAAGTGCGCCGTCCGGGCGCTGCTGGCCGCCAAGGGCCGGGAGCAGCGCATCCGCCGGGGGCTTTCCGTTTTTCGCCTCACCGCCGTGGATGGCCCCGTCACCCTCCACATCACCTTTTTCAATGCCAAATATACGGTGGATTCCCTGCGCGAGGGAGAGGAGTACCTCTTTTACGGTACCCTTACCGGCGGCTTTTACACCCGCCAGATGGACTCCCCGCAGGTATTCCGCCCGGAGGAAGCCGGCACCCTGCTGCCGGTCTATCCGCTCACCCAGGGCCTCAGCAATAAGATGGTCAGCCGCCAGGTCACCGAAGCCCTCCATCGGGTGGAGCAGCTCCCGGATCCATTGGCAGGCAGCGGCCTGCCGCAGCAGTACGGCCTGATGAGCTACTCGGAAGCCCTCCATGCCGTCCACTTCCCGCGCGATTGGGCGGAGATCGAAACCGGCCGCAGCCGCATGGTCTTTGATGAACTGCTCTGCCTTACCATCTGCTTTGCCCGGATGCGCCAGGGCCGGGCATTGCGGCATATCATCCCCATGCAGCCGCACCCCCTTACCGCCTACTATCAGGCTCTGCCTTATCAGCTGACCGGCGCCCAGCAGCGCGCCATTGCCGAAGCCATCGGCGATATGTGCAGCGGCACCCCCATGAACCGCCTGGTGCAGGGGGATGTGGGCAGCGGCAAAACGGCGGTGGCAGCGGCCTGCTGCTATTTCGCCTTCCTCAATGGTGCCCAGAGCGCCCTAATGGCCCCCACCGAGATACTGGCCCAGCAGCATTACCACAATCTCGCCCCTCTCCTGGAGCGCCTTGGTATGCGGGTGGCCCTCCTCACCGGCTCCCTTTCCGTCAAAAAGAAGGAGACCCTCAAAGCCGCCCTCGCCGCCGGGGAACTCGATCTCTGCATCGGTACCCATGCCATCCTCACCGCCGATACCGAGTTTTCCCGGCTGGGGCTGGTCATCACCGATGAGCAGCACCGGTTTGGGGTGCAGCAGCGGACCGCCCTGCGGCAAAAGGGCCAGGATACCCATGTCCTGGTCATGTCCGCCACCCCCATTCCCCGCACCCTGGCTATGATCGTCTACGGCGACCTGGAGCTCTCCATCATCGATGAGCTGCCCGCCGGCCGCCAGCCGGTGCGCACCTACCTCATCAATAGCGAGATCCGGGAGCGGGCCTTCGGCTATATCCGCCGCCACCTCGATGCCGGTTATCAGGCGTATCTCATCTGCCCCGCCGTGCAAAGCGAGGAGGAAGAAGCGGCCGCCGCCCATCTCAAATCCGCCGTGGAATACGCCGAGGAGCTGGCCCACGGCGCCTTTGGGCAGTATCGGGTCGGCCTGCTCCACGGCAAAATGCGCCCCGCCCAAAAGGAAAAGGTCATGGCGGAATTTGCCGCCGGGGAGATCCAGCTGCTGGTGGCCACCACCGTGGTGGAAGTCGGCGTGGATGTCCCCAATGCCGTGATTATGATGATTGAAAATGCCGAGCGGTTCGGACTTTCTCAGCTCCACCAGCTGCGCGGCCGGGTGGGCCGGGGCCAGGTGCAGTCCCACTGCATCCTCCTTTCCGATACCGATAACCCTGAAACCAGGGAGCGCCTGCGGGTGCTGTGCAGCACCAATGACGGCTTCAAAATAGCGGAAGAGGACCTCAAGCAGCGCGGCCCCGGCGACTTTTTCGGGGAACGGCAGCACGGCCTGCCGGAGCTCAAGGTGGCGGATCTCGCGGCCGATAGCCGCCTGCTGCAAAAGACCCAGCAGGCCGCCGGCGAGCTCCTCGCCCGTGATCCCCAGCTGGATACCCTTCCCGCCCTCTCCCGCCGTGTGGACCGCCTGATGGCGAAAATGAGCTTGTAAAGCCGCCTGCGGCCCCGCACCGACCCAAAGCCTCCCTTGTGCAAAGGGAGGTGGCGAATGAAATGAGCCGGAGGGATTGATGGCAGAGATTATGACGATAGTATTTTCTCGCCTGTCAGCACACCCCAAGACTCCCCTGTGTAAGGGAAAGCTGGCAGCGCACAATGCAAAAGCCTCCCTTGTGTAAAGGGAGGTGGCACGGCGCAGCCGTGACGGAGGGATTGTCAGTACAAACTATGACTTGGTTTTATCCCGCCTACCCGGCAGGGCCAGTTTGTGGTCGCCTATCGGCGTCACGGAGTCACCGAAGGGTGACGGTCTGCACGGCTCGCCGCCGGGGCGTTCCTTTTGTGCGTACAAAAGGAACCAAAATACGGTCAAGGGGGACCGGGCTTCCCCCTTGACAAACCCCCTTGACGCTTAGCTGTGTTGGCTACGAATGTTGTTTTTCCCTCAGTAATCGGGAAAAACAAATCCGTACTGCGCACAGATGCGCTCCAAAGGTAGCCTGCGGCAGCATTTGCCCCTACCGCCTTGCGGTGCCCGAAAAAATCTTCGCGCTGCTCGCTTGCTCGATTTTTTCGACCGCTACGGGTGCTCCGCCTCGCTGCATCCGCCACTGGCGGC
>QWCH01002283.1_pt1 | contig 24781 bp, 19 predicted proteins | sample 1972671 | NCBI WGS metagenome assembly QWCH01 (sample SAMN09866713, study PRJNA288562) | Human gut metagenome isolate term3_stool, whole genome shotgun sequencing... | isolation source: gut | host: Homo sapiens | place: USA: California
CCTCCCCCACATTTATTGCTCTAGAATCCCTTTTCCTTCATCCACATGATGAGGTCGGCGACGCGGTTGGAGTAGCCCCATTCGTTGTCGTACCACGAGACAATCTTGGCGAGCTTGCCGTCCTGTACGGTCGTGTATTCGGCTTCGACGATGGAGGAGTGCGGGTTGCCCTTGAAATCCATCGAGACGAGCTGGGCGTCGCTGTAGGCGAGGATGCCCTTCAGTTCGCCCTCGGCGGCTTCCTTGAGTGCGGCGCGCATCGTGTCGGTGTCGGTGTCCTTGTTCAGGATGGCGGTGAAGTCCACCACGGAGACGGTCGGGGTGGGCACGCGCAGGGACCAGCCGGAGAACTTCCCCTTGAGCGAGGGAATAACCTTGGCCACGGCCTGCGCCGCACCGGTGGAGGTGGGGATGATGTTGCAGGCGGCGGCACGCGCCCGGCGCAGGTCCTTGTGAGGCAGATCGAGGATGCGCTGGTCGTTGGTGTAGGCGTGCACGGTGGTCATCGCACCGGAAACGATCCCGAAGAGGCGTTCCACGACGAGGGCTACCGGAGCGAGGCAGTTCGTGGTGCACGAGGCGTTGGAAACGACATGGTGCTTGGCCGGATCGTAGTCGTTGTGGTTTACGCCCATGACGATGGTGAGATCCTCTTCCTTCGCCGGGGCGGTGATGATGACTTTCTTGGCGCCGTTCTCGATGTGGACATGGGCTTGTTTGGCGGAGCGGAAAATACCCGTGGATTCGACCACCACGTCGACGCCATAGGCTCCCCAGGTGAGGAGCTTGGGATCGCGTTCCGCGAAGCAATGGATCTTCCAGTCGCCTACGGTGGCATTGTCGCCTTCCACCACGGCGTCAAGATTGGCACGACCGTAGTTCGTATCGTATTCGAGCAGATGGAAGTTGGTTTCCGCATCGAAGAGGTCGTTAATGGCGACGACTTCCACTTTATCCTGATATTTGGCGTGCAGAGCGCGGAAGACCTGCCTGCCGATACGGCCGAAACCGTTGATGCCGACTCTTACTTTTTGCATGTGGAATCCTTTAGTCTTCAAAGACCTGATAGTTGTAGGACGTCAGCAACTCGTAGTTGAGGCGGGTCGCTTCGTGCATACGGGCGTTTTCAATGGCTATGGCGGAAATGTTCGCTACGCCGAGCATGAAATCGCATTCGTCCGGGGTGAAATCGCGCTCTTCGCTGGAATAGACGCGCAGGATGCCGATGGCTTTGCCGTTCACCATCAGCGGGGCGGACAGGACGGAAACGAGCCCTTCGGCCTTGGCGCTCTCGGGGTACTGGAACCGGCCGTCGCTACACGCATCGCGCAGGTGGATGAGTTTGCCCTTGAGGACTTCGCCGTCCAGCCCGCTCTTGGCCACTTCGACGGGGCCTTTGCGCATGTAACCGGAAGAGAGGCCCCACGCCGCGCTGGCGAGCAGAAGCTTTCCCGTACGGTCAAGCAGGCGAAGCGTGCTTGCCTTGCAGTTCATGGCTTTGGCAGTCTGTTCCGTGATCTTGTGCAGCACCACGGTGGGTTCCAAGCTGGAATTGATCACCGTCGCCACTTCCAGCAGAGCACGAAAATAATCATGACCTGTCATTGCGTTTCTCCTTTGCCGCCGCCCGCCATGCCGGGCATGGCCGCGACGCGTTACGGAATTACGGGGAGACGCGCTCCGCAGGCGTTTGCGGAACGGCGGTCCGCCGTGTAAATGTCTCGAAAAACGTTCCGCCGGGCCGTTTTCCACGCCACCGGGGATGGGAAATCTCTTCCGCTCCGGGCTAACTCTTTGCGTAGGCGGCGAGTACCGCGTCAATGAGGTGGCCGCGCACGGCGGTGCGATCGAGGTGGTTGACCGCCGCGATGGTCACGCCCGCCGGTGAGCACACCTGTTCGCGCAGGATGGCGGGATGGCTCCCCGGCAGTGCCGCCAGCTTGGCGGAGCCGAGGACCAGCTGCGTCACCAGCTCAAGCGCCTCCTGACGGGTAAAGCCCATGGTGACGCCCGCCTCGGCGAGGGCGTCCATGAAATGGAAGACATAGGCCGGGCCGCAGCCCACCAGCGCCATAAACGCGTTGAACTTCTTTTCCGGCAGCACGATGGTGGAGCCGAGCAACCCGAACAGGTCCAGAATCATGGCGAACACGTCTTTGGGCAGCGCCGGATCCTCCTGGATGCCGAACACGCCTGCGCCCACGAGGGCGGGGGTATTCGGCATGACGCGCACCACATGGCAGCGGCCCTGTACCGCGTCGCGCAGATCGTGCAGCGTAACCCCGGCGGCGATGGAAATGACGACGGTTTCCGGCTTCAGGGAGGGCAGGGCTTCGGCGAGCACGCCGCCGACGAGGTAGGGCTTCACCCCGATGACGAGGATGTCGCAGCGGGCGGCGATGCCGGGGATATCCGGTACGGCGGTTACGCCCTTGGCACAGAGTGGCTCAAGACGCTGAGGCGTGCGGTTGTAGCCGTAGAGTTCCAGACCGGGAACCTCGGCGAGCCCGCCGAGGATGGCCCCGCCCATGTTGCCGCAGCCGATGCAGCCGATACGCTTGCTGCTGAGGGATGCCGGTGTGTCCATGATCTTCCTTTTCTGAAAATGTCGCGTGCGGAACAGGTCCGGCACAGGGAAATGAAGAGGCCGCTTTCCTCCGCCGTCGTGCGGGAAAGCTTTGCAGCCGCACCCAAAGAGGATCGAGATCCTCAGGAGGCTTGCTACGGCTAATGCTCGATAGGCGACGTGGGATCGTCCTGCCGTTCGGAGGGGATGTCTTCCGAGGCAAACGCCTCTTCTTCGACGGGCTGGAGGCGCAGGGGAACCAGGCGGATGTCCTTGTCCCGTTCCTGCGACCACCGCTTGAGCGCCGCGAGAACGTGCGGGGCAGGGGTGGCTATGACCACGGCGTGCCCTTTGGCCCGCGCCGTTTCTTCCGCCTTTTTCAGGTCGGCGAGCACGGCGCCTTCGGTTTTTGGGCCATCATTCAGCGTGAGTGCCCTGCGCCACGCCGGAAGGCCGCGCCTTCGCGCCTCCGCGTATAAAATTGACTCCTGATGGGTCACGTCGTCAAGCACATATAGCCCGGAACGTGCGAGAATTTCACAGAAACGTTGTGTCGCCTCCGTATCCGTGGTCAGCCGGGAGCCCATAAAGTTGCTCGCGCCCGTGGCGTAGGGCACATGGCCGAGGGCGTCGTCCATCAGGATCCGCATGTCTTCCTCGGACATCTTCGTGGTGATTTCGCCGGGGCCCGCCTTGACGAAGGGCGATTGCATCGTCTCCATCGGCATGTCCACAAGGACCTCCTGCCCGGCCTCGTGCGCGGCCGTCGCCGTCGCCGCCGCGTCCTTGGCAAAGGGCAATACGGAAAACGTGATCGGCAGCTTCAGGGCCAGCAGCGAGGCCGTTACGGCCTTGTCGCCGCCCAATTCGTTCATGACGATGGTCAGGCGCGGGGCTTTGTCCGTGGGCGGCAGGATGGGGAAGGCCTCGGTCGTGGCTTCAAACCAGATTTCGTGCGTCAGTACGCCCTTGGTCGCCAGCGTGAGCTTGCCCGGCGATTCGGTGAGCACGGCGCGGTCGGCCCATGTGTCGAGGCTTTCGGCCAGCGCGTTGAGGAAGCGGAATACCGGTTCGGGGGGGCCTTTCACATCGCCCGTTTCGGCGGACGGCGCATTCCCGTTTTCGTTCCGAGGCGCTTGCTGGGCCGGATCCTGGACAACGGGAGGCAGATAGATGCGCATCCGCTGGAGGTGGTAGATATCCTTGCCTTGCGTGCGGTAGTCGGACGTCAGGAGGAGGATGCGACCCTTGTCGAGCTTGAGCCGCAATACGGTCTGGAGCAGGGCGAAGTCGATCTGGCGGGCAGCGTCGGTCAGGGTTCCCGAACCCTCCTGATAGGGCAGGGTATTCTGCCGGATGGCGTCCTTCATCTGATTGCCCAGATGGCTGCCCGGCGGGAGGATGGATTCGAGGGAGGCTTCGGTAACCGGAGCCGGTTTGGGGAACAGGGCCTCCACGGCCTGCCCCGCTTTCTCGGTGACCAGACGGGACGTCGCCGCCGTCGTCTCAATGGTTATGAACGCGGTCCGCTGTACGCTGCGCGCCGTGTAACTGGCGGCTTCCCACACCGCATACGCGATGAGGAACAGGATGGCCGCCAGCAAGGTGGCCAGAACCGATCCCTTGAACGTCCTGGCTGTGTATGGATACGGATCAGGCAGGTGCACGCCACGCGCGGCCAGCCGTTTCCGCAGTGCGGGAAACCACTCCATGAAACTCCAATGGCATCGGCAGGGAACTGCCGTTGTACATACGGACAGGAGGGATCGCGGGAAAACCGGCGATGCCCTCCTGCCGAGGATTGCTGTTAGTGGATGGTACGGATCTTGGGAAGGCTCTTCACGAACTGGAGGCTCATGCGGAGCTGGTTGTCACGCTCAAGGAACTCCTTCGCGTCGGGCAGCGGTTCGTTCGCCGCCGGAGCGGGCGTTTCCACCTTCTTGCCGGACGCCTTGCCCTTGTCGCCGTCGGTCTTTTCAAGATGCTTGTTCAGATCCTTCTCACGGATCATGCGCAGGGAGCTGAGCGGCGCGGGCTTTTCCTTCGGCGCTTCGAAAGGCACTTCCAGATCGGGCATGATGCCTTCGGCCTGGATGGAGCGGCCGGACGGCGTGTAATAGAGCGCCACGGTCAGCTTGAGGCCCGAGCCGTCGGACAGCGGGATGATGTTCTGCACCGACCCCTTGCCGAAGGTGCGTTCGCCAACAAGCAGGGCGCGCTTCTGGTCGCCGAGCGCTCCGGCCACGATTTCCGAGGCCGAGGCCGAACCGCCGTTTACGAGCACGACGAGGGGGGTGTCGATGATGTCGGTATCTTGCGGCTTGGCGACGAATTCGCGGGCGGTTTCTTCCTGGCGGCCGCGCATGGAGACGATGACGCCCTTGTTCAGGAACGCGTCGGAGACGCTGACGGCCTGATCCAGCAGCCCGCCGGGGTTGTTGCGCAGGTCGAGGATGATGCCCTTGATGGGGCCCTTGCGCTTGGCGTCGGACAGGGCGTCGAGCAGCTCCTGCGTGGTGCGTTCGCTGAAGCGGGTGAGGCGGACCCAGTAGTAGCCGGGCTCGAGTTCGCGGGACTTCACGCTGATGAGCGGGATGGCGTCGCGCTTGATGCGCAGGTCCACGGGCTCCTTGGAGTCGCGGTGCAGGATGGTCAGCACCACTTCGGAGCCCTTGGGGCCGCGGATATGCGAGACGGCTTCCTGAAGCGTCATTTCCAGCGTGGGCTTTCCGCCCACGGCGAGGATGATGTCGCCGGACTTCATGCCGCCCTTGTCGGCGGGCGTATCTTCGATGGGGGTCACGACGGTCAGCTGGTTGTTCTCCATCGTGATTTCGATGCCGATGCCGAAGAATTCGCCGGACGTGCTTTCCTGCATATCCTTGAATTCTTCCTTCGACAGCATGGTTGAGTGGGGATCGAGGGATTCGAGCATCCCTTTAAGTGCGCCGTTCACCAGATCGGGGCGCGGGGTTTCCTTCACGTAATACCGCTCGACGATGTCGAGGACCTGGCTGAACCGTTTGAGCGCATCGAAGCGGCTGTCTTCTCCGGCGGCAAAGGCCTGTCCGAATGTCAACGAACCGACGGTCAGGAGTGAGAGCAAAAAGAGCGCGACGGCCCGTGACTTCCTATACATACAACAGCCTCCGAAGCTGAAAACAGTAGCTGAAAACAATGGGGTTGAAGATACCGGGGTTCTTTTGAAAACGCAAATGTTCTGAAAGGGCGTATTTCCTGGTTTCTTTCCCTCCAGCCGGGATGGGCCGGCTGGAGGGCGCGGACATGCCGCCGGGAAAGCCTTGAAGATTCATTTCCAGCCCTTACCATAAGAGTGGGCGGGGCAATGTAAAGAGGCCGGGATAGCGGAAAAGGTATGGCGGGCATGAAACCGCGGATCTTTTTTTCTCAGGAGAGTATTTTTTCTGTTGACAGATCAGGGCAGGCCGGGTAAATACCTCTCCTGCATGGGCAGTTAGCTCAGTTGGTAGAGCATCGCCTTCACACGGCGGGGGTCACAGGTTCAAGTCCTGTACTGCCCACCATGCACGGAGCGGTAGTTAAGTCGGTTATAACGCCGGCCTGTCACGCCGGAGGCCGAGGGTTCAAGTCCCTTCCGCTCCGCCATTTGGTTCTTATCGGATTTTTTCCGATATTCATATTCGGCAATCCTCACGGGTTGTCAGGCGACCGAAGCGATTCGGAAGCCGCCTCTGCGGAGCGGTAGTTAAGTCGGTTATAACGCCGGCCTGTCACGCCGGAGGCCGAGGGTTCAAGTCCCTTCCGCTCCGCCATTTTTTAAGGACATCCTTTGTTGAGGGTGTCCTTTTTTTGTGCCGTTGACGCCAGACGGGTGCCCCTGTATACACGGTACCTTTTCAGGCTCTACCGTCCCTTCCGGCCTGTCCCATTCATGATAAAGATCGCCTTTCAGGCAGGTTCCCCTCCGTAAGGTTTTTCCCGAAAAGGGAACCGCGGGCATGAACGCCTTCGGGAGATGCCGCCTTGCTCTTTTCCCTTCCCTGATGGCCGCCTTTCCTGCCGTTAGGATTTTGCTGCTTCCCGTTCCTCGGGGCATCCGGGCTGTTCCATGCAAAAAAAGCATAATTTTTTAGGGGGGAGACATGAAGAAACAGCTCATCCTCGTAGGCGGGGCAATGGGCGTGGGGAAAAGCGCCGTCTGCCGAGAGCTGTTGCGGCAGCTCACGCCGGGCGTCTGGCTGGACGGCGACTGGTGCTGGAACATGAACCCTTTTGTCGTTTCGGAAGAAAACAAACGGATGGTGCTGTCCAATATCACGCATCTGCTCAGAGCCTATCTGAACAATTCGAGTTACCGCTACGTGCTGTTCTGCTGGGTCATGGATCAGCCCCTCCTTTTCGAGGCCGTGCTCGGCCCGCTTCGGGATATCCCCTTTACGTTGCACAGCTTTTCACTCGTCTGCACGGAGCAGGTTCTGCGGGAACGGCTGGAACGCGACGTACGGGACGGCATCCGGGAGGCCGACGTCATCCCGCGAAGCCTCCGGCGGCTGCCTGCCTACGCCACACTGCCGACATGCAAACTGGATGTGACGTCCCTGACGCCCTACGAAGCCGCCTGCGCAATCGCTGCATCCGTAGGAAGGGCGTCTTCCTGAAGAGTGCCGGGTCTCTCCGGGGCCGGCGAAAGCTGGCACGGGGCCTGACGGCACCGGACGTCTTGGAAGAAAAAGGAGGGGCGTTCCGGCAACAGAGAAGGGGAAGGAACCCTCTCTCCAGAAAGGCTTCCTTCCCCCGTTTTCTTTTCCAGCAACCCTTACTTGTAGCTTTCGATCAGCGCGTTGGCGCGGCCCTGCGCCTTCTGGATGCGGACGCGGAGGCTGGCCTTGTAGGCGTCCATGTCCTCAATGGGCTTGCGGGCGACGCCGGTGTCCATCGCGGCCTGCGCGACAGCCGGGGGCAGCCATTCGATGAGGCGGGGATCAAAGGGCTTCGGGATGACGTACCCCTGCCCGAAGCTGAAGGTCTGGCCCTGATAGGCGGCGGAAACTTCGGCGGGCACCGGCTCCTTGGCCAGCGCGGCGAGGGCGCGGGCGGCGGCAAGCTTCATGGCCTCGTTGATTTCCGTGGCGTACACGTCCAGCGCCCCGCGGAAAATGTAGGGGAAGCCGGAGAGATTGTTGATCTGGTTCGGGAAGTCGGTGCGGCCCGTACCCATGATGCAGTCGGGGCGGGTTTCCATCGCCAGCGGATAGGCGATTTCGGGATCGGGGTTCGCGCAGGCGAAAATGACCGGATGGTCGGCCATGCCCTTGATCATGTCGGGCGTGAGGAGATCCTTCTTGGACAGGCCGAGGAAGAGGTCCGCGCCCTTGAGGGCTTCGGTCATGGTCATGTCTTCGGACAGGGCGAACTGCGCCTTGTACTTGTTCAGATCCGTGCGTCCCTTGTGCAGGATGCCCTTGGAGTCGAACATGCGGATATTGGCGGGATCGATGCCGAGCTCGGTGTAGAACTTGGCGCAGGCGATGGCCGCCGCTCCGGCCCCGGACACGACCACGATGAAGTCTTCGGCCTTCTTGCCGGTGATTTCCAGCGCGTTGATGAGGCCCGCGCCGGAAATGATGGCCGTGCCGTGCTGGTCGTCGTGGAACACCGGGATGTTCATTTCCTTCTTGAGCACCTCTTCGATGTAGAAGCACTCGGGGGCCTTGATGTCCTCAAGGTTGATGCCGCCGAAGGTGGGCTCAAGGGCCTTCACCACTTCGATGATCTTGTCGGGATCGGTGAGGGCGAGGTTGATGTCATAGGCGTTCACGTCCGCGAACGCCTTGAAGAGCACGCTCTTGCCTTCCATGACCGGCTTGCCCGCGAGGGGGCCGATGTTGCCGAGCCCGAGGACGGCGGTGCCGTTGGAAACGACGGCCACGAGGTTGCCGCGCCCGGTGTAGGCATTGGCGAGGGAAGGATCGTCGGCGATGGCGAGGCAGGCGTTGGCGACGCCGGGGGAATAGGCCATCGACAGGTCTTTCTGGGTGAAGCAGGGTTTGACGGGAAGGACTTCAAGCTTTCCCGGGCGGGGTTCCTCATGGTAGGCGAGGGACTCTTCCTTGGTGAACAACGCCATGACGATCTCCTGTGGTTTGGGTTCAAATGAGGTGCAAAAGCGATAGCATAAGGAGGAATAGGGGGCAATGGCGGCTTCCCTGTTCACGGAATTCCTGTTATGCTGAAACGGTATGCCGGGAAAAGAGCCGTCGGCGGTCCGCGTTGCGGCCCCGGGGCGTCCCGGATGGAAGTCAACGAGAAAGGATGAATCTATGTCGCTGATCGAAATCAGGGATGTCCATAAATGGTACGGCGAGTTCCATGTGCTCAAAGGTATTTCCGAGCGGGTCGAGAAGGGCGAGGTGCTGGTCATCTGCGGGCCTTCCGGGTCCGGCAAGAGCTCGCTCATCCGTTGCCTGAACCGTCTGGAGCCGATCCAGAAGGGGGACATCCTCTTTGAAGGGACGAGCATCTACGCCCCGGAAGTGGACGTGAACGCCCTGCGCGCCGAGGTGGGCATGGTCTTCCAGCAGTTCAACCTGTACCCGCACCTGACCGTGCTCGAAAACGTGACCCTCGCGCCGATCAAGGTCCGGGGCATGGGCAAGAAGGAGGCCACGGATCTGGCCATGGAACTGCTCGGCCGCGTGGGCATCGCGCGTCAGGCCGCCAAGCGCCCGAGCGAGATTTCCGGCGGGCAGCAGCAGCGTGTCGCCATCGCCCGCTCGCTCGCCATGCAGCCCCGCGCCATGCTGTTCGACGAACCCACCTCCGCCCTCGACCCGGAAATGATCAACGAAGTGTTGAGCTGCATGAAGGATCTGGCCAAGGACGGCATGACCATGGTGTGCGTCACGCATGAAATGGGCTTTGCCCGCGAAGTCTCCGACCGCGTCATCTTTATGGATCACGGCGTGATCCTCGAAGAGGGGACCCCGGAACAGTTCTTCACCAACCCGCAGCACGAGCGCACCAAGGCGTTCCTCCGCGAAATTCTCTAAGGATACGGCATGGCCACACCCGATCTCATCCGTCTCGACATCGTGGTCGACGAGGAGCAGTACGATACCGCCGCCGGGCTTCTGGTCCGGAACATTTCCTACGGCTGGGAGGAAGACAGCCTCCCCACCGGCGAAACCCGTTTCCGCGTGCATTGCGACAACGCCATCGTGCAGGAGAACCTCCTCAGCGCGCTGCGGGCATGGCTGCCGGGCCTCGACGTCGAACAGACCAGCATCCCGCGTCAGGACTGGACCGTGGCGTGGCGCGAGTTCTTCACGCCCGTCCGCGCCGGACAGTTCATCGTGCTTCCGCCGTGGCTGTTTGAATCCACGCCGCTGGAAGGCCGCAAGCCCATCATCATCGAGCCGAAATCCGCGTTCGGGACCGGGCACCACAACACGACGGTGCTGTGCCTCGAAGCGATTACCGAACTCTTGGCCTCGGGGCGCCTCAAGGCCGGGCAGCGTTTCTTCGACGTGGGCACGGGATCGGGCATCCTCGGCATCGCCTGTTGCCTGAACGGGCTTGCCGGGCTCGGCTCGGACATCGATCCGGTGGCTGTAGACAACGCCCTCGAGAACGTGGTCATCAACAAGGTGGCCGACGATTTCCGCATCGTCCCCGGCAGTGCCGAGGCGGGCGAAGGCGAGCGGTTCGATCTGGTGGTCGCCAACATCCTTGCCGGCCCGCTCCGTGAACTGGCCCCGGCGCTCATGGCCCGGATGAAGCCGGGCGCGTGCCTTGTGCTCTCCGGCCTGCTGGACGTGCAGGCCGATGCGGTCGAGGCGGCGTATGCCGAACTCGGCAAGGCGCGGCGCGTGCAGTCCGGCGACTGGGTGGCACTGGTCTGGGGCGAGTAACGTTTTGGGGCTCCCCACGAGTTTCCGGCTCTCCAATCCCTGTTCCTAGCTTCTATAGAAAAGGCCGCCCGAAATGCTTCGGACGGCCTTTTTGATGGGGGATCGCGTTTTGAAAAGTGCGTATTTCGCCAGTGAAACGTACTACTTCACGATCCTGATGGTGTTCTTCTTCAGATAGCCGGACGGCATGTAGCTTTCCTTGGCTTGGCGGAGCCCTTCCTCGTCGGCGTCCTGCTCGCGGTTGATGAACACGAAGTTCTTGGCCGCGTACTTGGCGAAACAGAAATTGATGGCCTGATACACGCCGCGGTACTCGGGGCGGCCCTTTTCGAAGTGGACTACGATGGTCTGATCGTCGAGCGGTTCGCCCACGGCGAAGGCGGCCATTTCCTCGCCTGCATAGAGTGCGCCGCCGATAAGCCCGGGCAAGGCGTCCCAGTTGCGGAGCACGGAACAGACCACATCGCTTTCGGCCAGCAGCGAAGCGGATTTTTCGCATTCCCGCCACTTGCACCAGTCATCTTGGAGCGCCAGCACCTGCGGCATGATTTCGCCGTTCAGGGCGCGGTAGTCCTCCCCATAGGCCTTCATGTACCCGTTGACGTGGTTCTTTTTCTTGTGGAGCTTGTTGCCCGCGAGGGTCGAGAGCGCTTCCTGCGTATACAGGTATTCCCACTGGCCCGGCGTTTCCTCGATGGCCACGCGGCCCGGCAGGCGTTCGAGCAGCAGCTCGCACAGCGGCTCGGGAGCGCGGAGGATGGTCGTGCCCGGCACGAGTTCGGGCATGGCGGCCCAGTCTGCGGCGTACCAGTCGCCCACCGGAGCCCACAGGCGCTCGACGGGCAGGTCGTTGCGCTTCTGGCGGATCCAGCAAAGCCCGTGCGCCGTGCGCCACTCCAGATTGTAATGGGTTCCCCATCCCCAAAGGTTGGTGAAGGTATAGTCGGCGGCGTGCAGGGGCAGCGCGCGGAAGTAGGGGGCATACGCGGCGGCGTCGCCGAGTTCGATGGAAGAGAAGTTTTCCGTAAGCATGTGAACCTCTGGTTAACGGGATGCGCAAGTGTGGGGACGCACGGCCAGGGCGAAACGGGTCCAGTTGCAGCGCAGCGTGACCCATAAGAGCGAAAGCGACATGACCACCTGCGAAACGAAGGTGGAGAGGAAGACCCCTGAGGCGTCCTGCCAAATGATGTGGCCGAACAGCCATGCGATGGGCAGGCGTACCGCCCAGACAGCGAAGCTGAACGAGACCATCGGGTAGACCGTGGCTCCGGCGCCGTTGAGCCCGCCCGCCAGCACGACGCTGGCGACGGTGAACGGCACGGCCATGATGTTGAAGGAAAGGTATTTGACGGTTTCGACCTGCACGGCGGGATCAGGGGCGATCAAGCCCGCGAGCTCCATGCGCCAGGGCCATATGGCGGCCCCCACGCAGCACATCCCCGCGCAGGCGATGCCGAGCGTGGCGAGCAGCGTGCGTTTGGCCTCGCGGTGGTTGCCCTCGCCGAGCGCGTGGCCCACGAGCACCGAAGCGGTCATGCTGAACGCAACGGCGGGCAAAAACAAAATGGATTCCACCCGCAGCCCCGTGGTCAGCCCCGCAAGGGCGTTGACCCTGCCGAAGGGCAGGGAGGCCGTGATGACGTATAGGACCATATAGCCGGTTTGCCATAAGAAGGACGTGCCGAACGCGGGCCCGGCAACCTTGAGGAGATACGGGGCCCCCGCCTTGATCCAGCGCCAGCCGGGGAAGCTGTCGCGTGTGAACAGCTCGTGCCGCATCAGCAGGAACAGCATGAGCGCGGCCCCGACGGTGACCGAGACGAGCGTGGAGTAGGCGATCCCCGTTGCGCCGTAGGCGGGGAAGCCCCACCAGCCGAGCCCGAAGGCCAGATCGCCGAATACGTTGAGCAGGCAGGCCGTGCCGGTTACGTACAGCGGGATGAGCACCATCTTGGCGGAACGGAACACGGCCGCGCCGATGGTGAGGGTGTATTGGCCGGGGATGCCCCAGATCGTCGCCGTCAGGAACATGATCGCCACGGGCATGATGCTCTCGGGCGTCTGGATGAGGCGCAGGAGCGGTTCCCGCCACACCGAGGCCGCCACCGCAATGGCCGATCCGATGGCGATACAGCCGATGGTCACGAGCCCCACATACCTTCTCGCCCGGACGAATTTGCACGCCCCGAGGGACTGGCTGATGGAGGCCACCGCGCCGCTCACGGCGGCCATCGCCAGAGCCATGAACATCATATGGCACTGGGTGATCAGGCCGATGGATGCCTGCACTTCCGAGCCGATGCGCCCGCCCGCCCACACGTCGGTGATGCCGATGACGAATTGACAGAGCAACATGATGCACTGCGGCCAGGTCAGGTGCCAGATGGTGTGGATGCGTTCGGTGTTCAGTTTCATATGGGCATGGGGGTTGGGGGTCTGATGGAAGCATACGCCCCATGCCGTCCGGCACAAGACGATGAGAGAAGGGAGGCTCGCAATCAGGGAAGTATTTCCATAGGAAGTGAGGAGCCGTTATGCCTCCCATATTCTCAAAAACATCCTCATCCTCCCCTCTGTTTTCGAGCGATGGGGGCGGCGTGGTGTGGGGCCGTGTCGGCTGACGTGTCTTTCCGCAGCGGGGCGGGCCGATCCTCTCGGATACCGGGCCTGTTATCCGCTTGTTCGTGAGGTTTCGGGCTGACGTGTCAAAAAACTGTTGAATCGTATGGAACCGTCACGTCCTTTTTCAGGGAGCACGGGGTGGGTTTCTTGAAAAATGCTGGCTGTTTTTCAATAACCGATCCCCCGGGGAGCGAGCCGTCGCCCGGATTTTTCACCAGTGCGCTTTTTCGCGGGCCCATGCGAACCTCTTATAAGGGAGAGGGAGGTGCGGGCCGTGCGGACGGCTGGGGAGGGAGGGGAGCCCTTTTCTCAGAGCGTTTTCCCCTCCCTCCCCAGATATCTCTTACTCCTACTCCCCAACCAGCCCGGCGGAAACAAGCGCCTGAAACAGTACGATGCCCGCGGCGGTGGAAAGGTTGATGCTGCGGACTTCGCCTTTGATGGGGATGCGGACATGATGCGGTGAGAGCCCGATCACTTCGGGCGGCAACCCTGAGGTTTCGCGCCCGAAAACGAGGGAATCGTTTTCCGTGAACTCGAAACGGTGCAGGGCGGCGCCCCGCCGGGCGCTGGTGAGGACGAGCCGCCTGCCCGCCCCGGCGTTCCGGATGTAGGCGTCGAGGTCGGGCCATACCGCCATATCCACATGGGGCCAATAGTCGAGGCCCGCCCGTTTGAGGTAACGGTCCTCAAGCTTGAAGCCCAGAGGCTCGATGAGATGCAGCGAAACCTGCATGGCGGCGCACAGTCGGGCCACATTGCCCGTGTTCGGAGGTATTTCCGGCTGGAAGAGAACGACATGCATACAGGTCGGCATCCGTACAATAGGTGAAATGGTTTTTCAATAAAGGTGGACAGAAGAACGCGGGATGCTTATTAGGCTTCAAAGCCCAGCTTGTTGATGGCCTTCTTCACTTCCGCGATGTCGAGGGGCTGGGATTCCTTCCAGGTGGCTTCGCCCTTTTCGAGGTCGACGTTCACATCGGATACGCCGGGAAGCGCTTCCAGAGCCTGGGTTACGGCCTGCTTGCAATGGTTGCAGGACATGCCTTTCACGGTGAGAGTGGGCATAATCGTATCCTTTCTGGGTAAGAAGGTGGATGATGAAGGGGCAGCGGCACCGCCCGCCCTTCATATCATAAGAGCTTAGCCGATATTGGCAAGCAGAGGAGAGGCACATGGATCAGCAGAAAGAAGTTCTTTTCACCGTGGGCGGTATGCACTGCGCCGCCTGCTCATCGCGGCTTGAGCGCGTCCTGAACGGCATGGACGGCGTGCAGTCAGCCACCGTCAGCCTTGCCGCCAACAGCGCCACCGTCGTGCCTGATCCCGCGCTTTCCGAATCAGACACCGAGGCCCTCGTTCATCAGATTGAGGAGCGGGCCGTGGATATGGGCTTCACCGCGACGCCGGTAGCCCCGGAAGCCGATATGGTGGACACGTGGGAAGCGCAGCAGAAGGAAACGGTCGGGCAGCTTGCGACCCTGAAGGCCCGGCTGTGGCCCGAATTCGGATTCACCATCCTGCTGCTCTTGGTGTCGATGGGGCACATGTGGGGGCTTCCGCTGCCCGCGATCATCGATCCCATGCATTCGCCCGAGTCGGCCCTCAACCATGCGCTGCTGCAACTTGTGCTGACCTTGCCGGTCCTCTGGTCGGGGCGGCATTTTTATTTGACCGGCCTGCCCAACCTGTGGCGGCTCACCCCGAACATGGACAGCCTTGTGGCGATGGGCACGGGAGCGGCGTTCCTGTACAGCCTGTGGAATACGGTCGAGGTCGCGCTTGGGCATACGGGCAAGGTGATGGACCTGTATTATGAGTCCGCCGCCGTGCTGATTTCGCTGATTTCGCTCGGCAAGTACCTTGAGGCCGTTTCGCGGTTCCGCATGTCCGATGCCATCGGAGCGCTCATGAACCTGACCCCGGAAACCGCCCTGCGCCTGCCCGCTCCCGACAAGGCGGATCAGGCCGAAGAGGTCCCGGTCAAGGTTGTGCGCGTGGGGGACTATCTGCAGGTGAAACCCGGCGGGCGGATCCCTGTTGACGGAGTGGTAACAAACGGCGCGTCCAGCGTGGACGCCTCCATGCTGACCGGCGAGTCCATGCCCGTTCCTGTAGGCGTGGGCAGTTCGGTGGCGGGCGGCACGATGAACACGACCGGTTCTTTTTTTATGCGGGCCGAGCGTGTTGGTGCGGATACGGCCTTGTCGCGGATCATCAAGCTGGTGCGCGAAGCGCAAAGCTCCAAGGCGCCCATTGCCCGGCTGGCCGACGACGTGAGCCTCATTTTCGTGCCGACCGTCATGGCGCTGGCGGTCATTGCCGGTGCCGGATGGCTGTACTGGGGGCACGTGCCGGTTTCGGAAGCCTTCCGTATTTTCGTGGCCGTGCTGGTGGTGGCCTGCCCGTGCGCGCTCGGCCTTGCCACGCCCATTTCCATTATGGTGGCCACGGGCCGGGGCGCGCAGATGGGCGTGCTCGTCAAGAACGGTACGGCCCTCGAACTCGCGGGCCGTCTGGATGTGCTCGTGTTCGACAAGACCGGGACGTTGACCGAAGGCAAGCCCCGCCTGCTTGCCGCCGAATCCTTCGATCCGCTGTTCGATGAGGAGCGCATCTTAGGGTACGCCGCCTCGCTTGAGGGCGTGTCCGAGCATCCTCTCGCGCTGGCCGTGACGTCCGCCGCCGAGGAGCGGAATCTCCACCTGTATCCCGTCAGCGACTTTGCCAGCGTTTCCGGCCTCGGCGTATCCGGCAACGTAGATCTGGAAAACGAGTCCATACCGTTGTTGCTCGGTAACAAACGACTGATGGAAGAGCGGCAGGTCTCTTTTGACGCGGTAAAGGATCTGGATGCCCGTTTGGCGGAACTGTCGGATTCCGGCGCGACGCCCCTCTTGCTTGCCGTGAACGGGCGCCTCGTGGGGATGCTTGCGGTAGCGGACACCATCCGTCCGGAAACGGCGGGCGTGGTGAAGGAGCTCCACCAGCTTGGTTTGCGGGTGATCATGCTCAGCGGTGACAACCGCCGCACGGCTGAGGCCATTGCCAAGAGCGCGGGCATCGATGAGGTGATCGCCGATGTGTTGCCGGACGGTAAGGAAAAGGTGATCAGCGAATTGCAGGCCGCCGGTCTGCGGGTCGGGATGATCGGCGACGGCATCAACGATGCCCCCGCGCTGGCCCGTGCCGATGTCGGCATGGCTATGGGCAACGGCATCGACGTTGCCGTGGAAGCCGGGGACATCGTCCTTCTCGGCAGCGACACCCGTTCGGGCAAGGGCTTGCGCGGCGTGGTGACGGCGCTGGAGCTGAGCCGGGCCGCCTTGCGGAACATCCGGGAGAATCTCGGCTGGGCGTTCGGCTACAACATCCTTTGCCTGCCCATTGCCGCCGGGGTGCTCAAGATTTTCGGCGGCCCCTCGCTTTCGCCCATGATCGCGGGTGCGGCGATGGCCTTCTCGTCCGTTTCCGTCGTGCTCAACGCGCTGCGCTTGCGGCGGTTTGGGAAGTAGGGATGGGATAAGAACCGGGGAGGGGAGGAAGAACCTTTCTGAAGAAAGGCTTCTTCCTCCCCTCCCCGGACCCCGCCCCTCCATCTCCAAAGACTTTCGGCTGGTGGGGAGGCGGTGCGGCGGGAGTCCCGCTGCATGATGATCTATAAAAATACAGACAAGCCCGGAAACCGACGTTTCCGGGCTTGTCTTATTTCTTTTGTCTTTTTGATGCATCGCCGGGAGACGCGCGGCGGAGGTTCAGCCGCCTTGCTTCCCGTCTCGGCATCGACCTTTACGAAAGTCTTGGGAGGGAGAGGGGAGGTTTGGAGGGGGAGGGAACCTTTCTTCAGAAAGGTTCCCTCCCCCCTCCAATCTTACTCTTCCACAAAACACCGCGTCAGATCGTCCAGCGTCTCGCGGCGGCGGATAAGCTTGGGCGTGCCGTCGCTGGTGATGAGCACTTCGGCGGCGCGGGGGCGTTGGTTGTAGCTGGAAGACATCACGAAGCCGTAGGCCCCTGCGTCGAGCGCGGCGACGATGTCGCCCTCCTTGATGAGCGGCAACATGCGCTTCTTGGCGAGGATGTCGCCGCTTTCGCAAATGTTGCCGACGATGCTCTGTTCGACGAGGTCGGTATCAGGCTCGCCGCCGTCGCGGAAAATCTCGATGTCGTGGAACGAGTCGTACATGGCGGGCCGCACAAGCACGTTGAAACCGAGGTCGGTACCCACGTAACGGTTTTCGCCGTTGAACTTGGTCGCGTGCACGGTGCCGAGCAGCACGCCGCACTCCGCGACGACGTAACGGCCGGGTTCGATGAAGAACTTGCCTTTATAGCCGGTTTCCTCGACCCATGCGGACAGCAGTGCGTGAAGCCGGCGGCCGAGTTCGGCCATATCAAGTCGGGGCTCTTCCTCATACTTGCGGTAGGGGATGCCGAGGCCGCCTCCGAAGTCGATGATCTCGATGCCGGGGAGCAGATCGGCGAGATCCGACTGGACGAAGTGCAACAGGAATTCGATGGCGTTGAGATAATTGTCCGGCTCCATGAACAGCGAACCGATGTGCTGGTTCACCCCGGCGAGCGTCAGGCTGTGCTTTTTGAGCAGGGCGCGGACCTCATCCAGTGAGGTGGGATCGATGCCGAACTTGGTTTCCTTTCCGGCTGTGATGACCTTTTTGTGATGCCCGGCCCCGATGCCGGGGTTGATGCGGATCATCACCTTGCCGCCGGGGTTGACCTTGCCGTACTGGTCGAGCTGCGACAGGGAATCCACGCTGACGATGAGGCCGTTGTCCGCGGCGTTCTTCATTTCTTCGGCGGAAACGTTGTTGCAGACGTACAGGAGGCGGTCGGGCGTGAACCCGGCCAGCTTGTTGATATGCAGTTCGCCGGGCGACATGGCGTCGGCGTGGCAGCCTTCTTCACGGACGATGCGCAGGAGGGCGAGGTTCGTGTTGGCTTTGGCGGAGTAGTTCACATGGAATCCCGGAAGGCAGGAAAGGCCGAGCAGTTCCCGGCAACGCCGGCGCAGCACGTCTTCATTGTAGACGTAGAGAGGGGTGCCGTATTGGGCGGCGAGTTCCTGCGGCGTCGTGTTTCCAAAAAAGCGGACCTTGTCGGTCTGGGCGGAGCGAACGTTTGACATGGATTGTCCTCTGAATGGCAAAAGATTACGGGGCAAAAGTAACAGGCTGCACGGTGCTGTCAATAGAAGAAGGGATGCACGATAAAATACAATGTATTTTCGTAGGTTAAGGATGTACAAGATTGTCATGCCCGCTGGGGCGGCAGGGAGCCCCCGAAAGGATATTTGACTTTCCGCCTTTCTGGGGACATGGTGGAACATCAAACTACATTAAGGAGCCTTTCATGGCAGTCAAAGACGGCAATACCGTTCGCGTGCACTATACAGGGACTTTTTCCGACGGAGAGGTATTCGATTCTTCCAGAGAGCGTGAGCCCCTGGAATTTACCATTGGCGACGGAAGCCTGATCCCCGGTTTTGAGGATGCGCTGCTCGGACACAACGCGGGCGACCGTTTCACGGTTACCATTCCCGCCGATGAGGCGTATGGGGAGCATCTGGAAGAACTCCTCATGGAAGTGCCCGTGAGCGAAGTCCCCGAAGACATCAAGCCCGAAGTGGGCATGATGCTTCAGATCGCCACCGATGACGGCGACATGGAAGTGCAGATCGTCGAAGTGAACGACAAGGTCGTGGTGCTTGACGCCAACCATCCGTTGGCCGGAGAAGACCTGACCTTCGACATTGAAGTTATCGACGTCAAATAGGCTTTGCGCATAAGCTCCGATTCGGTTATTCTGAATCGGAGCTTTTTTTATGAAGGCGTTTTTCACAGAGAAAGGGCAGAGGGAACGACTGAGCGGGTCGCCTTTTGCTTCGGACATCAGGCCCTGGAGGAGACATGAAAGTTGTTTTCGAGATCACCGGGTTGAGTTGTGACCTTGCGCTTCATCCCATCTCGCCCCAGACGGCGGAGAGTATGCGTGAGGGCGGGCGCGACATCTACAGCCAGAAGTACATGAACTGGTGGCGCAGGGGCAACACGCGCACGTTCGGGATGCGTCTCAACGAGTCTTCCGAGATCCGTTTGCAGGTGGATGGAGAGGACGTTTCGTTCAACGCCAACCTCCTGTACCGCAACGTGTACACGCTGCGCCAGCGTATGTACCTTTCCAGCAAGGCTCAGTTCCTGGCCGTTCTGGGCTATGACAACGAGACCTGCACGTTCCGCTGGATTTGGGAAAACATCGACCATTTCGATGCGTCCAAGTTCAACTTTGTCGTGACGGACTGGGACAACGTCCTCGGCACCAAGGGCTACCGCGTGCTCGACAACGTGTTTTACAACGACAAGCACGCCGACGATGAGGAATGGCTGAACCCGAGCGGTTTCACCTTGATGGACCCCATCGTCATCGACCTTGAGGACGTCCGCCGCGAGATCGAAGAAGAACTTAAGGGAACCGCCGACTACGGCCGGTAAGATGCGCGCCGGGAAAACCTTTTCCCGGCATCTTGAGCTGGGAAGCCTCCGTTTTGCGGGGGCTTTTTTTTATGGCTGGCGGGAAGGAAGGTGCTATCCGGCGACACGCCGAGCGCTCTGCGGACTGATGCGCAGCTCCTCTGGCGAGGACGGACTCCTTGCGGAATGGCTTTCCGATGTTGTGGTGATTCCTACCCCCAAAACCATCCACGGGAACGCCGCAGGTGGGGACTGGAATGGAGTGTGGCGAGAGCCAACTCCGGAAAAGGGTGTCCTTTCAATGGCAGTCTGTGTTGGAAAAGGCTGCGGGCAGAGATCCGGTAAGCACGGACGCCTTTGGAAATGGAGGGATGGATCTCGCGTTGGCGGGTTTGGGGAAGGGGACCTTTTCTGAAAAAAGGTCCCCTTCCCCTATGCTTCTTACGCCTTCAAAGCCTCTCTGCTCTGGAATGTGCCGTTACGCTATCCGTCCCGCTCCGCTTCTTCAAAAGAGGCGCGGTTCCGGTTGATGGCGGAAACCAGATCCGGCATGAGCTGCACGATTTCGTCCATATTGCCGGAGCAGGCGACCTCTTCAAGGCAGCGGGCCGGATCGTCCAGCACGCGCAGATCGTAGGTTTCGGCCAGACGTCCGATATGGGCGGCGGCTTGGCAGACCATCTGCGCGTCGCCCGATTGTTCGCCCTGGATGGCGCGCTCCAAAGCTTCATCCAGTTCCGTAAGCAAGGCACGGATGGCTTCGTCAGATGCCTCGCTCTCCTGCTCAGCATCCTGGAGAGGCCCTTTCTGTCCGTCCTTTGTGGGAAGGGCAGGTTCCTGTTCCGGTGTTTCGGGAATGGCTGGAACGGGTTGCTCCTGCGCAGCCGGGTCGACGTCTCCTGCGGGAAGGACGTGAGGGAGGGTGTCCTCCTGGGGTTCGGGGAGGGCGATATCTTTTCCGGTGGCCGGCTGGATAACCGGAGCCACCGGTACGCCGAGCTCCACAATGTCATCAATGGCCAGCTCGTTCGTGCTTGCCGTCGGGCGCGAACCTTGTCCGCAGGGCGCGAGACAGGCCGCTTCATCCAGCAATGAACGCGGGCCGGGCTGTGGGGCTGGTCGGGCATCCCCAAACAGATCGGGAATGGGAGCGTCCTTCTCCGCAGGCTGCGCCGGGGTGGGTTTGCGGACGGGTTCGGTCAGGTTGATGACCTCCGCTTGCGGCTCAAGCCCAAGTCCGGCCAACGAAAGTTCCGGCTGATTGCCCAGCGGTTCGTCCAGCATCAGAACGTCGTTGGAGAGGCTGCTTTTTTTGTCCGGCAGCGGCGTACCGAGCATGAGCGGTTCATCCGCCTTGTCGGTTTGGGCCGTCAGGGTCAGCGGCGCATCGTCAGTGGGAGCAAGCGTCAAGGGGGCGTTGTCCCGCTTTTTGGGGGAAACCTTTTGTTCCGGTTCCAGCGTCAACGGAGCTTCCTCGGGAGCCGGCAGCGGAGCCGACACGGGCAGTGGCTTGATGATGGGCGTGGGTTCGCCTACCCATTCATCAAGGTTGAGATCGGGCACGGTATTTAGGGGAGTGGCCGCTTCGGAGCGCTGCGGCGCTGAAGCATGTTCGGGAGCAGGCCGCTTTTCCGCTTCCTTTTCCTGCGTGGGCATTTCGAGCGGAGCCTCAACCTGCTTGGCCAGTCCCTGATCGTCGTCCTGCTTCTTGGTGATGGGCATAGGTTCCCCGACCCATTCCGCGGCATTTGTCGGGGCGCTTGACTGGGCGGGCATATGCTTGGCGCGCTCTTCCAGCGGGTTCGGGCGCTCAGGGCGCGGCCTGGGGGCAGGAACTTCCTCGGGGGATGCTTTGCTGATGGGCATGGGTTCGCCCACGCTGGACAGCTTGATCGGCTTTTCGGGAGCTTTTTCCGTGAGCGTCATGACGGGTTCGTCAACCTGATCGACCACGGTGGGCGCTTCGGGTGCGGCTGGCTTGGCCTGCTTTCGGAACCGTGCGAACAGGGAGGCGAAGATGCCTCTCTTAACAGGCGCCGGTTCGGCGGCGTGGCTGTCCCGGGGCGCGGAAAGGGCCGGGGCGAGCGGCTTTGCCGGTTCCGGGAGTTCCGGAAGGTTGGGGATATCCGGCGAGACGCGCGGCGAGCCCTTGGCTGAAGGTGCTTGCGGTTTGGGTGCGGTTTTTTGGGGTGCGCCGTCCGTATCCTTGAAGCGGCGCGAAACAGGCGCGAGGCGCAGGGTCAGGACGCGCAGATCCTTGCGCGAGATCGGCTTCTTGAGGAAATGGGTGCATCCGGCCCGGCGCAGGGCGTCGATCTGCTCGTTGCTGTTGACCAGCGCGAGGATGGAGGCCAGCGGGAAATTGTGCTCGCCTTCGAAGATGCGGATATCGGCCACGGCGTCGGCGATGCTTTCCTCCGGCATGTCGTCGTCGAAAATGATCAGAGCCCCGGGGGTGCGGCGGTAAAGCGCCTTCGCTTCCTCGGCGCTCCGGGCTTCGATGATTTCATGGGGCAGTTCATCCAGATAATAGGACAACATCTGTCGGTTCGCCGGGACGTTGCTCGCCACGATGATGCGCAGGGAGCTCGCGGGCAGGCGGGACAGCGTTTCCTTGTCCGGTTCGGGCGCGGCGGGGATGGGCTGCTGTTCGATGCGGGCGGTGAGCCTCATGCTGAACGAAATGGTGGTTCCCTTGGGGCCGCTTTCGAGAGAGACGAGTTCCCCGTCGGGCCCCACGAGTTCCCATGTGCGCACGAGCGCCAGGGTGCTGCGTTCAAGGGGCGGCATACCGGAACCCGTATCCGAAACGGTGAACAGCAGATGGCCGGGATCGGTGCTTTCGGGCAGGCGCTGGGCACGGATCTGCACCATGCCGCGATCGGTGGCGAGTACCGCGCTCTCGACCAGCAGGGCCAGCACGTTGGCGAGCTGGGCGCGTCGTCCTTCGTAGCAGCGGGGCAGGTAGGGGGCGGTAAACCATGACAGGCCGAGGTTCTTGGATTCGGCGAGGCTGGAGACCGCTTCATGGGTTTCCAGCAGAAGCTGGTTCAGATCGAACCGTTCCTTGCGGTCGAAGTCCTGAGAGAGGGATACGCCCCTGCCCATATTGCCGATGGCCGTGGCGAGGTTGCGCCCGGCGACGCCGAGGGCGTCGGTCCGGCGTCGGGCTTCGGCGGAGAGCTGCGACTGGTCCACGGCGCTGATGGCCCGGAGCAGGGCATCCAGCGGAGCGCGGAGCGATTCCTCCACCATCCCGGCGGAGAGAGGCGCTTGCAGGGCTTGCGGATACGGACGTTTTTCCGGGGTGCGGGATGTGGGCCGGGAGGCTTCGGCAGCCCGCGCGGGCTCAGAATGTACGTTGGCGGAGGAAGGTTTTTTATTCGGGAAGTTGGCGAGTTCAAGGCCTTCCGGCTCGGCGGAAAGCGAAGGGAGGCGCTCGAACGACGTTTCGGAAGCCTTGGAAGCTCCGCCCAGTTCCAACGCGGCGACGCCCGCCCTGCCGGTCTTGGTGTCCCGTGTGCTGCGGTTCGGAGCGGGGAGAGGCTTCGGGCTTGGGCTGAGCGCGGCGAACAGGGCGCTCAGGGTCAGTCCGGTCAGGGGGATCAGGCTGACCACGCCCGGCGTCATGAAGCCGTCCAGCGCGTGGGGCAACAGGCCGATGAGCGATTCGGGGAGCAGGCGGGAAAGCGGAAACAGCGCCAGCATACCCAGAGGCGGCAGGATACAGATAAGAAGGAAGCGTTTCGCGCCGGGAAGCCTGCGGGCACAGGCCGCGAGGGTGCCGGGCAGGAGCAGAAGCATGAACAGGGGCCACAGCGGCAGGAATTGCAGCGTCCACGTATAGCCGGGGATCAGCGGCGCGACGGAAAGGGCTATGCCGAAGAGGGCCAGCAGGACGAACTGCATATCAATAAAAGGGGCGTGGTGGCGCGTCCGCAGCATGTGCCTGCCGACATGCGGCAGGATGAGCAGGGCGACGCCGGGCGCGAGCAGCCCGGGCATATCCCAGCGGCTGACTTCCCCCGCGGGCGTTGTGGGCAAGCCCCAAAACGCCTGGACCCAGACGGCGGCGATGTAGAGCGCGGCCCACATCCGCCATTCGCGGCGCTCGGTGACCCCGCGCAGGAGGCACAGGAACAGCAGCACGGCCAGCAGCACAAGCTGCGGCTGCGTCCCGAGTTCGTCCACGAGGGTCAGGCTCGCCGCGTTGCGGAGCATGGGGGCGAAGCCGGGAGCCGGGATGCCGTTGACCCGGATATAGATGCCGGTCTGATCCGGCAGGGGGCTCGGCAAGGAATAAAGCCCGTCGCTGGAGGGGCGCACCGGGGTTCCGTTGCTTTCCCCGGGACGGACCAGCCAAACCTGCGGGATGCCGGGGAGCTGCCCGGCTATGCGGGTATTCAGATCCAGAACGAGCGGAAAGGCCGGGGCCTTGCCCTCAACCTCCAAGCGCATCCAGATGGTCCCCGCCTGATGGGGGAGGGATTCCGGCTCGTAGGGCTTGAATTCTTTTTGGGCGTTCGGGGACAGGACATCCGTCAGCGTGTGGGTGCCTTTGGGGTCCAGCAGCCACTCCGCCTGGAGAGGCACGGAAGCCCCCTCTTTGGCCAAAGCGGAACCTGGCTCTCCGGAAACCGCGGGAAGGGCCGAAGCCGTCTGTACCACCGGAGCGGCGGGCGTTTCCGGTGCCGTCTGTTCGACCACGGCCTGAAGCGCCTCTTGAACGACGGAAGGCGTCGCTGTGGACACCTCCGGGACGGGAGACGCGGGCGCGGGGTCGGCCGCACCCATGCCGGGGGTCAGAACGAGCAGCAGCGCGGCGAAAAGCGGCATGTACACACGGAGGCGGGAATGTTTGAACGGCAAGAAAGAGTGCATAGGCGATGTGGGGTTCGGGTGACGGGAAGACAAACGATAAGGAATCAAGTCTGCTCCGGGACGCGCCGTTGCCGTGCTGAACGGGGGCGCGGTCGCTTCCACAGGGCGATAACTGTAAATACGCCGCTCGGAAGCTGTCGGCAAGTTATTAAAGAAAGCATATGATATCCCCGGATTAAACACCAGACGTCAAAGGGGCGTTGCCGGGGGTGAAGAAAAAAATCAGAAAAAAAATAAAAAGTCGTTGACAGAGGCGGCGTGGAGGTGCATAACCCGTTTTCGCCGCTGCGGGACGGAATGTCTCGCTGAGCCGGGCAGGGCCGAGA
>QWCH01002294.1_pt1 | contig 24709 bp, 21 predicted proteins | sample 1972671 | NCBI WGS metagenome assembly QWCH01 (sample SAMN09866713, study PRJNA288562) | Human gut metagenome isolate term3_stool, whole genome shotgun sequencing... | isolation source: gut | host: Homo sapiens | place: USA: California
TCAATTATAAAAGAGGTGCTTCAAATAAAGCGGCTTCTCCTCTCCTTCCGCATTATAAAAACTCTCCAGATAGCGGTTAAAAGGCTGTCTTCCTTCTTCCGCGTAACGTACGGCGTCCCCCGTGATATCTTCAAAGGTAATTGTCACATCCCGACGAGGGACAAAAAAAATGAAATTCGCCAACACGTAAAAGATAGCTTTCATATAAGTCCACAAGAAATTAGGAGTTTTTCCCGTCTTAGCCCTAGACCACATACTTCCCCACAATCCTTGAATCCGTATACCGACCACTCGCGTTCCGTTCGGCAACTGGCGGCACACTTGCCACGCACCCTGTTTGTTGCCGACATGCTCCAGCCCGCCGTTGGTCAACTGTCCCGCCGGATAAATCAACACGTTTCTGCCTGCTGCCAAAGCGTCCACCACGACCTTGTTCAATCCTGCCACGACTTCCACGCCCCGACGACTTTTTTCAAGATCGGGAACCCGCACGGCTCCCATCAAATGAAGTATCTGTGCCACAACGGGAATCTTAAAATACCCTTCTGTCACTAACGGGGATACATCCGTGTAACGCAATAATTGAGAACACACGATCTGCGGATCGACCGAAGCCTGATGATTCGGCAGAAACAATGTTGTCTTCGACTCCGTCAACAATTTCGCTCCTTTCAAATGTACCCGGTAACGGGAACTCAACACGCCCCGGTAAAAAGCCGCCAATACTCTTTTATACCTTGCTACCATAAAAAAACTTTACTATCCTCAATTTACGGAACCGTTCCCGGACTTCAACCACCCTGACAAACAGGATGAAAGTTATCGCGAATGTCAGTACCGCAAGAAAAATAAACACAATTCTGGAATCAAAAAACATATTTATCGCCCCGAAACATCCCGAAGCAAAAAGCATAAACAGGAATGTGATCAAATTAGAATAAGCCAACATATCCCCCAGCTCCCGTCCTTTCACGTTTGCCTGAATCCAAGCATCCAGCGGAACCTTGAACATCCCGCTGAAAAACGCCGCAAAGAATACCAGTACGGCAAAGAACACTCCCCCCGCATCAAAAATAAAAATTGCCAACAACATCAGTCCCGTGGTAATCCCCCCGCACGGCACCAACCCTAATTCGACATCATGACGGGACAACACTCCCGCCAGATAACATCCCGCCCCGATACCGATAGCCGCCAACGACATCACGATACCCGTTTCCGAATCACTCATCCCTAAATCGGAACGGCAATACACGATAAGCACCATCTGTATCATGGAACCGATAAACCAAAATGTGGCAAGTCCTACCACGATAAGGTTCAATCCTTTAAAAGCTTTCGCACGCGAGAACATATCTTTCACGAACTTCAAGGGATTCAACGTCTCGTGACTCTCTTTCAACGGTTCGCTCTCGTTCGCACGAATCGTCAGACTCGACAACCAACCGAATAACGCCACCCCGAAAAGGATCGCACACAACACCGGAATACCCGCGCTTTCCGACAGGAAAGCAGCCATCAGCGTTCCGGTCAAAATCCCCACGAAAGCAAACATTTCCATTGCACCCGAACCGAAAGAAATACCCTCTTCACCCCCGATATCCCGTATTAACCCGTATTTAGAAGGCGAAAATAAAGCACTTTGCAATCCCATGAGAAGGATAGAGCCCAACACGAGCCATGTCGAGTGCGCTAGAAACCCTGCCGCGGCCACGAGCATGATCAACATCTCCGCGAACTTTGCCCATACCACGATTTTCCGTTTCTTGTATATCTTCGCCAAACGTCCCGCCAACGGGGAAAACAATAAATAGGGAATTACCAATGCAGCCGATGCCAACGTGACGACCATTGACTCGTTCTCTTTACCCACCCAAGCGATACAAATAAAGCACGCTAATGTCTTCAGGAAATTATCATTCAATACTCCTAAATAATTCGTGAAGAACAGGGAGAACCAATTTTTTCTTTTTGCCATAACATACACTTATAACCAACAGACTACAAGTTGCAAATTCATTGCAACCCCGGGAATCACGCGCTTCTCCCGAAAAACTGTCAGGTCAAAGGTAGTTTATTTAGCTCCGAATTCCTACTTTTGCAACCGAAAGAGTTTATAAAGTTTGCAAAGTAAAAAAACAAATTGCCTTCATGAAACGCGTTCTAGTCATTGACAATCACGATTCTTTTGTCTACAATCTCGTTCAGATTTTACGGGAATGTGAAAATTGCCAATTCGATATTGTCTACAATGATAACATAGACTTTTCCGCTCTTAACCGCTACGACAAACTTCTGCTCTCGCCCGGTCCCGGCATCCCGGCAGAAGCAGGCGACCTGCTCCCTCTCATAGACCGGTGCAAACATACACATTCCATACTTGGCGTATGTCTTGGACATCAGGCAATAGCCGAATGTTTCGGGGCACGCTTACAACAATTGGAGCATCCCAAACACGGGCACGCGAGTCCTCTTTTTATTACCGACTCCGCGGACACGCTTTATCATGAAATCGCCACCCCCGTGCAGGTAGGACGTTACCACTCTTGGATTGTTGACACGCGAACGCTTCCTCCATGCTTGAAAATAAGCGCCGTTGACGAAGAGGGCAATATCATGTCTTTTTATCACGAAAGCCTCCCGCTCCACGGAGTCCAATATCACCCGGAATCCATCATCACTTCTCATGGAAAGGAAATCATAAGCAACTGGATCACCTTGTAATTCAATCTATTCCCCGACAAGCGACAAAGAGAGGCTTCGATGCTGACTTTCCCCGGTCAAAACCGAACCAGTACTCCTTTACCCCATCCATGAAATAATATACCCTCATCACTTCCGTGTATTCACCCGTTACAACCGTGATGCCTCCCGGAATTTCACTATTCCAAGGTTTCAACCGTTTGCCCGGTTCTTTGGCAAAAGGAATACCCGCCACGATCCACGCCACGGAAATATCCGTTAAAAATGCCGGATAACGATCTTCACAAAATTCATATAACAGGACTCCCCGTTTTTCCAGACTCAACGGTTGTTCCAGTAGTTCCAACCTCTCCAACCACGACAAGAAATCCGGCAAGAAATGTTCATGATGAACTATCAAGCGGCGCACCACTTCCTGCCATGCCGCGGCGTTATAAAATCCGTCTATCAAGCGGGACAATAACCGGGCTTGCCGTAAATCCTCCACGCTCATCTCCCGGGTACACAACACCTCGTAAGGTACATCCGGAGAATATATTATTCCCAAGCTCTCTGCCTCCTCCCGCATCACCGTGCCGGGTAACAATTTCAACAACTCCAATTGAATTTCACCTGTGCCGAATGAAGCCAGCACCCGAACGTCAGCAACCATCTGTTCCAAGGTATATAAAGGCAATCCCGCTATCAAGTCGGCATGCACGACAAGATTAGGCAATCCCGCCAAATAACGCAAACCATCCAAAGCCGCCTGCAAATTACCGATTCGACGGCAGGCTTGCAGTACTTCTTCCCGCAGACTTTGTATCCCCGCTTCCAAATGCAATAAACCCGTCGGTAACTCCCGCAACAACACCTTCACCTCATCGGAAAGCAAAGCGGGGTGTATCTCCAGATGAAAATGCATCGCGGGGGCAAACTCCCGGAACAGTTGCAATAAACGAATAGCCCGTTCCGAGCTCCCGTTAAACGTGCGGTCGAGCAAACGTATATCCCGGATGCCATGCTCCCGGATAACAGTTAATCTCTCCCGTATTCGCTCCACGGAAAGCACCCGCACAGGTTTCTCCGCACCACTCACGCAAAACGCGCAAGTATTAAAGCACCCCCGTGTCGTTTCCAACTGCACGAAAGGCTTTGACCAATCAAAGAACCGACTGGTTTCCGGTACTTGTAACTGCTCAAACTCCATCACCCTCGCTAATCCGCCGTCATGATACACTCCTTCGGCATCCAACCAGCAAAGTCCCGTCACCGAATACCAATCCTCCGGACGATCATATACCCTCAACCACTCGTGAAAACCGATCTCCCCTTCCCCGCGGAACACGCAACTCACGAAACGGTATCTTCGTAAATACTCCCCGTTATCACCCAACATCTCCGGCCCGCCGAATATAATCGTACATTCCGGCAGCAGAGCTTTCACCCGCGAAGTTATCTTCAATAACACATCATGAGTAAACAACCATGCCGTGGCAGCCAATATATCCGGTTTCTTCTCCACGATCTCCGCAACCACACTCCCCACGTTTGAATTAATCGTCGCCGAAACCTTACTCCACGTGACATCTCCTTCATCTCCTTTCACTTGCGCATGAATCGCCGGAAGAGCCAAAGAAGAATGAGCGTATGATGAATTCAAATCCAACCAAACTAATGAGTTCATAAAGTGTATAAAGTTATAAGGTTTATAAAATTCCGGAAGACTTCCAAGATTTCGAGGGCGAAAGATAATAAAAAAGTTCATAAGGTAATCCTTCAAACAGAATCTTACCTTATGAACTTTACAAACCTTATTAAACCTATTGATGCAAATGTATATCCATTTGCGGGAAAGGAATATTCAGATTCTCCTGTGCAAATGTCTTGTACACTTTTTCGTTCATATCGAAATAAACACCCCAGTAGTCGGCGGAATTTACCCAAGCACGAACCACGATATTCACGGAACTCGCGCCTAATGAAGTCAAGGCTATAAAATAAGGCGGCTCTTTCAACACTCGGGAATCAGCATCTAATAAACGAGCTAATACTTCTCTCGCTTTCGTGTAATCATCCCCGTAAGCGATACCGAACTCCCAATCCACCCGACGAGTCGGTTCCTTAGAGTAATTCTTCATCAAGCCGGTTGACAAACCTCCATTCGGGATAATGATCACCTTATTATCAGCCGTGGTAAGTATCGTATTAAAAATCTGTATCTCTCTCACCGTACCGCTTTGTCCCTGTGCTTCAATGAAATCGCCAACCTTGAAAGGTTTAAACAACAAAATCATCACTCCCCCGGCAAAGTTCTGAAGTGTACCGCTCAACGCCATACCGACAGCAACACCGGCAGAAGCGAAGAGGGCGATAAACGAACTGGTTTCAATTCCAAGTATTCCAATAATCACGATAACCAATAACAAGTTCAACGTGATACTCACCAAACTCCTTACAAAGGTAGTCAACGAAGCATCCACTTCCCGTTTGGTCAGAATCTTGTTCACCAACTTGTTCAATCGCCGCACGAGCCAACGCCCCACGATCAGAACAATAACAGCAAATAAAATTTTAGAGCCGACGGTAATCCCCAAATCTACCATCCTGCTCAAAAACGCATCCATAGAAACATTAGACGGATTTGTAAATAATTCTTCCATACTCTTTTTTTATTTATCTAGTTAATAATCATATTTTCATTCAACTTCACTCGACTCATTTCCTGTACATCGGGAAAAAATCGTTCGAATATACCCTGCAACTGCACCCGGTTCGCCGCGAGAAATCCAATGGCTTTATCCGGGTCTACTCCCAGATTTTTATACTCGACCATAATCTCCAGAGAACGCTGGATTCCCGCTAACGAAGCATACTTCACCAAACGGTTGGTGAGAATAAAATGCCACAGGAATCCTTTGAAACGCTCCGGTAAATAACGGTAATTCACAATCAACGAAGCGTAAAACCCGAAAGCAAACCGTCGCAAGGATTTTCCCGTATAGCGTCTGAAACCCGTTGCAAGGAAATAATCAAAAAAAATATCCGTCATCACCCCGGCGTACCTGCCAAATTCTCCTCTTGACAGTTCGATAGCTTCACGCACCAACGGGTGATGATCCGTGTAATCATCTATCGCCCTGTGCAACAATATTCCTTTCCGGAAATCGGGAGAAAACTTGTTATAGGCATGCCCTTTCACCGCATCCCCGACAAAATTTCCAATTTGTATCTTCCGGTTATCTCCTGAAAGAAATATATGTGCCAAATAATTCATCTTACTACTCGGATTCAACGTTAATTGCCTATAACAAGTTTCAAATGAATAGGACTATTTTTAACAACTCTACCCACGCGAAAATAACAAAAACCTCGGACTATTTAATTATCTTTGTCAAATAAGCAGGGCAAATAAGCATATAAACGTTGTAAATCAGATGAAAAAGATTCTATATTGGAGCATCCTTTTTTTGGCATTGGCACTATCCTCTTGTAGTTCATCGCGGCAACTCGCCGTCCAAAAAAGTAAAACAGAGCAATTATCACGTAAATTGGGCTTCACCGTGAGCAAACGGGACAACCTGCCCCTGTTTGAAGAAGTAAGTCTTTGGCTTGGCGCCCCCTACCGTTACGGGGGAACCACTCGCATGGGAGCTGATTGTTCGGGCTTCGTGGGAGCGGTGTACAAGAATGTCTATCATAAATCATTGCAACGTACGGTTGCAAACATGTATAGCAAAGATTGTCAACGCATCGGGAAACGAAGGGTAAAATCCGGTGACCTCGTGTTCTTCAACTTCTCCAAAAAGAAAAGGCGAGGATTAACACACGTCGGTATATTCCTCAAGAACGGCTATTTTGTCCATGCCAGCACCTCGAAAGGAGTCATCGTTAGTCACCTGAGTGAGAACTATTATAAAAAGGGGTGGAGAAAATCCGGGAAAGTCTGGTAGTTCCCGTTTCCTCCCAGCGACCGGAAATAAAAACATCATTATTCGGAACAAGACCGGAAACGGGTATTGTTTTTTCTTTAACCACCCCGGTTCCGGCAAAAAACTGAAACCTGATCTTTGCACCGGAGCCGGGAAATAACAGTAAACGAGAAATCACCGTATCGGCAGACGCGGGAATATCTCTCGAATATATCCCCGTGTAGGAAGTCGTGTCGCCGGCTGTTGCTTCTGTCAACAACACGCGGGAAGCTATTCCCTCTACCCGATAGCGTACCGAATCGACTTGGTCGGGAATACCTGTTATTACCACGGTCAAACGGCTTACCACCCGACTTAACACGACAAGCAGAGGAATACTCTCGTCAGCACCCGGCTTCATCTCCACTTCTCCCATGAAATAAGCCTGTTCCACCCCTGCCGGGGAAAAAGGCAAATATCCCTGCTCCACGCTTCCACCCCGGGGTGGTTCCACGTACTCGTTCAACAGGTCATTAGCCAGATAATAAAATCGATACAATCCTGCCGGCAGAGTCATTTTCAACATTTTGTAATTCGCGACCGATGCCATTCCCGATTCCAAGTTATGGATATCCTCCGCCGTCAAATCCGCCACCTTTTTATAATAAACAAAAGAATCGCCCGTCTCTTGAAAAGCGAATACGGCAAGAGAATGAATATACTTTTCAAAAGACGCTCCCTCCTCTATCGCCATCTGTATACTCACTCTCTTCAATCCTTCCGTGTTACCGGTTCCTCCTTCCCAATCCGATTCACTCTCGCAACCTAATAACCCGAATATCATAACAATCCCGTATATCCCTGTTCTTTTCATTGCCATTCGTCACCCGACGATTCCTTTTTAACTTTATGAACTAAATCACAATTGACGGTTCCTGATCCACATTCCATTCCACGTTTACCATCAAATCAAAAGTCAGATCAAGCTTCCATTGCTCACCCGGCTTCTCCGTGTTCACCGTTGCCGTCAGCCGAAGAATAGTATTCTCTTGCAATGTATATTGCGGGAGAGGCGACGTTATCTCTTGCCCGTTATCTAAAGTGAACGTCACCGAAAACGTGGAACGTGCCGCCGCAGATGCCGTCGGAAGAGAGATGGAAGCCACGATCACGCTATCTTGAACACTCGAGAAATTGTAAGAAGAACTCTCGATCACATCGATCACGGGAGTCGCTTGAAATTGTCCGCTCATATCAAAAGCCCCGTAAGTATTCTGTGTTTCCAAAGTTATTTTTGACACGACTTCAGGTACATCTTTCAAGGTAAGTACAAACATGGATACTTTTCTATTCAACGTCAATGTCGGCGTTGCCGTCATTTGCTCTCCCAAAGTTACGGGATCTGTTATTCCCCAGAAAAAACGGGGAGCCTCGGTTCCGTCAGACACGGAGGCAACCACTTCCTCCATCGTATTACCTATCGTCACACCGCTCAACGAGGCGTTCGGCAATGCTTCCCCGGTTTCACTCAAAACATTCGCCAATCCCACCACTTGATAAGTCCCCACGGGCAACTTACCTATCGTCACATTCTTCTTCGCCGTGAATCCGGGTGTGACTGTTCCGTCTCCGGCTTCAAGCGCTTTCAGTTCTGCCTTCGTCAACACGGAACTCTGATATAACACGTATGTACCCTGACGATTTTTCCGAAAAGTCAACAAGTTCAACGATTCCACGTAATTGGTAAGATCATCGTTGATGACCGTCCCGACTCTACTCGTAACGGTTAAATCAATACTTTCATTCCCTGCCGGAATAATCGTTTCCTTGTCATCGTCATCACTACAGCAGCTAATTGCCATACCCATAATGACCGTCAAAATTAATAATGCAAATTGCTTCATGCCTTCATTCGTTAGTTTAGTTTCCTTTTATAGCGAATGAAGACATTCAATTGTTTCAATATCCCGGAGAGTCGTTTATTTTTTGTTTACAGGTCCCGAACACGGTACGCTAAAAAGATTAACCGGATTACCTTGTCCTGCCGTAACCGCAGCATAAGTACGGTATCCCCCGTTCAAGTTCAGCACGTTGTATCCCAATTGCATCAATACCCGCGCAGCAATGTATCCCCGTAAACCGATAGCACAAAAGACCACGATCGTTTTATCTTTCGGTAAATTCCGATACTCGGCACGCGATCCGTCCAAAGGAATATTCACGGCACCTTCTATACTACCTTCCGCGAATTCTCCCGGCATACGGACATCGACCAAGAGCGTGCTTTCGGTATCCATCGCTTGAAACTCGCGCCAGCTAATCATCTTCACTTTTCCGCTCAACATATTATCTGCCACGAATCCCGCCATGTTCACCGGATCTTTTGCCGAAGAATAAGGGGGCGCGTATGCCTGTTCCAACTCCATCAGATCGTACACGGAACCACCTTCCCGTATCACTGCCGACATCATTTCCAATCGCTTGTCCGCCCCGTCCGCGGCGACCACTTGCGCTCCCAGCAATTTCCCGTCTGTCGGGGAAAAATTGATCTTGATATCCATCATGATTGCCCCCGGGTAATACCCCGCGTGCGAAGCCCCGTGAATAATAGCTTCCCTGTAAGGGATCTGCAACCGTTCGAGCATTTTTGCCGACAAACCCGCTGCCCCTACCGTCAGGTCGAATACCTTCGCAATAGCCGTGTTGATTGATCCTTTATATTTTCTCCTGTTACCGTAAACCGCGTTATCCGCGCAAATTCGCCCCTGTTTATTAGCGGGACCCGCCAAAAATGCCAGAGCCGGACGACCGCTCACGGGATTGGGAAACTCTATGGCATCACCCACTGCGTAAATATCCGGATCGGAAGTCTGCAAATACTCGTTCACCTTGATTCCTCCCGTTTCCCCGATCTCCAACCCGGCAGCTTTTGCCAAACGGGCATCCGGACGAACCCCGATAGAGAGCAGTACCATGTCTGTTTGCAACATCAACCCGCTTCGCAGCACGACTTCCATGCCTTCCCCTGTCTGCCGAAAGGCTGTCACTGCCTCTTGCAGGTAAAGGCCCACGCCCTTTGCTTTAAGATGCTGGTGTACAATCGCCGCCATCTCGTAATCCACGGGTGTCATCACCTGATCGGCCATTTCCACGATCGACACATCAATTCCGTACTCGTGCAAATTCTCCGCCATCTCCAAACCGATAAAACCGGCACCGACAATCACTACCCGCTTCACGTCACGCTCTTCCACGTACTCTTTCACCCGATCCGTATCGCTTACATTACGCAAGGTGAATATCCCGTCGCCATCGATTCCCGGTAACGGGGGACGCACAGGCTCCGCACCCGGCGATAGGATCAACTTGTCATACGACTCCTCGTAACGTTTTCCCGAATTCAAGTCGCGCACCGTTATCACCTTTTTCCCCAGTTCTATTCCCTCCACTTCGGAACGTATCCGGGCTTCTATATTAAAACGAGCGGCAAAACTCTCCGGCGTCTGCACGAATAATTTCTGTCGCTCGTAAATCACATCCCCGATATAATAAGGTAACCCGCAATTCGCGTAAGAAATATACTCACCTCTCTCGAAAAGGATTATTTCAGCATTTTCATCCAGTCTACGCAAACGGGCTGCCGTAGAGGCTCCTCCCGCCACACCACCGACTATCACATACTTCATACAATTTATTTTAAATGTCACATATACTGTTCTATAATTTGCTGTAACTGTGCGGCCTGTACCACACCGCTATTATTCCACAACATACGTCCTCCTTTAAACAACATGAGTGTCGGTACCGACTGAACATGATATTGGTACACCGACTGACGATTAGCCGGGACATCCACATCCACCTTCAGAATAACCACCTTATCCCCCAACCGTTTCTTTACCTCTTCAAGTATCGGGTGCATCATCTTGCAAGGTCCGCACCAAGTAGCGAAAAAGTCTACCAATACCGGTTTGTCACCATTAATCAATTCGTTGAACTTGTCCATAGCTTTATTGTTTTCGTTAATTCATACCCGATATACGTCAACCGGCGAAGACAAGTTATTCCAATTTCGTCACTTTTATATCTTTACGGTCGATGTAATTCGGGTAACGAAAAGCAGGCATCCCCAATGCCATGATAGCATGGATATGTCCGTCTATCCCCAACGATTTCGCCAACCCTCTCTTGTTGTCCTGCTTGACGGCAGACATCACGAATCCCATGTATACTTGACTGACGCCAAGGCTCTCCGCCATCAACGAGGCATTCTGATAAGCCAGATTACAATCTTCACACCCGAAACGATTCGACTCGGGTGTATGAATGAAAAGCAATGCCGTGGCATGACGCAGTATCGGGTCATTCCCGGCTCGATCTTCCCGGAGCAAACGTTCAAAAACAGGCACATACCTGTAAACCCCTTTCAACAAAGGTTTCAACAGAGGTTTCAATACCGGATTCTTCAATTTCTTCAACACCCCGCCAAAAATGCCAAGCGTGTACTCGCTTACTTCACGCACCCGTTTCGGGTCTGTAACCAACGTGAACGACACGCTCTGCGCATTCGTCGCCGTGGGAGCCCGATGTGCCGCCTCCGCGATCATATCCAACATCTCCACCGGAACAGGTTGTTTTGTCATCGTCCGATTCGAACGTCGCACCTTGCACAAAAGCATCATCTGCTCAGGGGTCGGCAACAGCGTGTAATCAATCGGGTGCACTTTCTCCACCGGGAAATCACTATGCTTCACCGCACCCGTCGGACACGCCGCAACACAATGCCCGCACCCGATACACATCTCCTCGTGCTCGATCCCCACGACTTCACCCACCTTTACCTGTGTAAAAATTGCCGCCGGACAAACCTTCACGCACTTTCCGCATTTTATGCAACTGCTTTGGTCTATACTTAACGTCATATCATATCATTTTAAAGTTTATTTGGCTTAAAAAATGAAATCATCCACCTTTCCCTCTCGAAGTTCTTGCACGAATTTACCTATGTAAAAACCTTTGTCCTCATCCGAAATCGAACTATAAAAGGAAACTCATAAACCCGTATCTCACCTCATCATTGGGAAATTTCAATAAATAATTTTCAAATTCCTCGTCATAATCCTTTATCGTCAAATAGCCGCTCTGGTAAATCAACGGAATCGGGTTATTGGCATCCACCGAGTACTCGTTCCATTCCTTCTCCAACCCGGCGATGGCAAGTCCCTCGAACAAATCCTTTTTTTCCAGCGAAATAAGCCTCGAAAGTCGACAACAACAGGCTTTTGCCGAAACGGCGGAGACGACTTAAAAAATAAGGCTTACCCGTGTTCACGATTCGCCAAATGAAAGCCGTTTTATCCACGTAAAGATAACCCTCTTTACGAATATCCTCGAGGTCTGTATCCCGATAGGAAACTTGCGTGACATTTTTTCCATAACTGCTTTTCCTTTGTTTTACTTTACAAATTTACGGAAAAATCTCCGATAAATCTTACTTGTCCTCCAATTTTCGCCATTCACGTGTTGCAAAGAAGCAAAGATAAAACTTCATTTCTTCATTACAATCGCACCCCCCATTGACTACCAATCGCCCCCTCCGGTGTTATAGTGATATACAGTAAGTGTTACACTGGAGTTGTAGCCTGTTCTCACCTTGTTCTCTTCCCGTTTTCACCTGATTCTATTCGATAACCTTTTCTAAAACAACAACAATAAAAAATAGCAGCATGCCGAAACACACTGCCATTCATATAAACACGACACGATTATTTATTCATATCAAATAACACCTTAATGTTTATAGTTCAATACCATTATTTTTCGCTCAGCAAAGTTTCCAAAGCCAAAGCTAAAGCTCCAGTATGGTCACTAGAGAAAACAATTTTCCTGTCGGGGGATATTATAAGATACAATGGTATGAACGTAACATTAAAACGCATACAATAAGCCTTACTCAATTGTTTACCGCAAAGGAATTCATCCCAAGGCAAGTTTTCTTTCTCCATAACACTTTTCCACTCCGCTTCATTGTTATCCTTGGAAAGACTCACGAATTTCACTTTTCCCTCATATTGTTTATGTAATTTCCTCAAATGGGGGAAACTTGCCAAACACGGGCCACAATACGAGGCCCAGAAGTCGATAACAGTGTATCCCTCTTTGTTCAATTGATCATACAAAGAAACAGTTTTACCATCAGAAGTAATTAGCTCACCATCTTCCAAGACAGTACCCATTGTGTAAGCTTTTGCCTTTTCTATGTACTCCAAAAAATCCCGAAGAGCAGCACACGTATCATGATAAGGGGTAAACAAACCTTTCAAGTCATCGAGATAGGCTCGATCATAGGTAAAAGGTGCCTTTTTCAACTCCTCTACCAAGTACAAATTGACAGCTAAATTCTGATAACGTTTCATCAATTCCCAAGTCACTCGTTCAAATTCCTGCCGAATTTCATACCATCGCTTGTAGTTCTCTTCGTTTTTTGCGCCCTTGGATTTTTCATGCAACCGCCCCAAATCATATCTCAATCCGACAGTTTGTTGCTGATAAGCGTAAAACACATCCTGAGCGCCAGAACCTGTCACGCTATAATTTTTCTCTTTTCGTAAATCATACATCATTGATCGCTTGGGCAAAGGCAAACTATCCACATGAGGGGTTGTAAAGATCAACTCTCCACTTTCCACAAAAAAATCTATCGCTCTCCCTCTCACGTACAAATTACAACAGATAGGAGTATCTGCCTGACCCTGCAGTTCAAATTTTTCTCCTATCACGTAACCAGTAATTTTTCGATTCTCGTTTCCCGAAAAAGTTAAAGAGATCTCCGTGCTATCTGCAACACCCGGTACATTTCCTCTCAAGACAAACCGACCAGTCGGTCCATGCATTCCGGAGAAAAGAGCTAATAACAAGTATATACTTAAATGTATCATATGTCTATATTTTCGATTACTTTTTTAAAGTTTCCAAACGCAATTCCAATGCAAAACTTTCGCTATCAGCAAAAACAAGGCGTCCTTCCGGATCAATTAAAAAATATCGGGGAATAGAATTTATCTTGTACAATTTTTTTACTTCTAAAGCAAATTGCTCTTTGCAATAAAAATCATCCCACGGTAACATCTCCTCTTCTCTAACCCGATGCCACACTTTTTCCTCTCGATCCAAGGATAGACTAATAAATTTTATTTCAGTTCCATATCGTTTGTACACCTCTTTCATGTGCGGGAATGCTGCCCGACAAAAAGAACACCAAGAGGCCCAAAAATCAATTACCGTGTATCCCTTTTTATTCATTTGCGCTAACAAAGAAACATTTTTCCCGTTAGCTGCCAATATCTCGCCATCTTCCAAAACTTTACCGACAACGAAAGGTTCTGCCTCTTTCAAATATTTTCGAAATTTCTGCAATTGAACACAAGTATCTTGATAAGAAGAGAATAGTCCTCTCAAATTATCCAAATAGGCTTGATCATACCCAAAAGGCACCTCCTTCAAAAACTCCACTAAATGCAAATTCACGAATAAATTATTCTGACTTTCGATCACCTCTCCAGTTATGCGTTTCCACTCGGTTTCCGCTTGAGATAATTGTTGATAAAGTTCAATGCTTCTATTCATTTTCAACTCGTCACTCAATGCTTTTTGCAAATACCGATAAGGTATCGTTTGTTGTTGATAACGATAATAAACATCCTGCGCAGGAGATCCTATCAACGTGTAATTCTTTTCTTTACGAATGTTATGTAGCCAATACACTGGTGCAATTGCAGAGCCAGGCCAACTAACACGTTCTTCCTTACGAAAATCCATGATCTGGTACCCTTTAGCCCACGGCAGACTGTCCACGTGAGGTGTCGAAAATTGCAATTCCCCGTTCTCCACGAAAAAGTCAATTTCTCGTCTTTGTATTTTCCTATCTCTCCTCATCCCGCTTTCTAATCTTAGTGTGGAATAAGTGGGATGCTCTACCTTACCTTGAATCTCAAATTTTTCATTCACGATATAAGTAATCAATTCTTGCTTAGAATTAGATAACACTACACGCGTGCTATCTGCTGCCCCCGGAACATTCCCTCGCAAAACAAAATGATCTCTGGGAACCTGAGCGCAAGCAGCCATCCCCCACAAGAGGAATACTATAATCAAATTTCTCATACTTTGTTTATTTTATAATACAAGGAATAAAATACAAGTCCGCAAAATCGATAAAGCCTTAAACCGACTTCATGACAATAAAACATTTCATGAAAAGCACATAAAAAATGGATTTTACAGACTATCAGAATATATGTTCTACTTTTGGTAGAAAAAGAGGGTGATAAACCACCCTCTCCGCGAGTTTATTACAGTTTCCCACCTTTCGCAATAATACCCTCTGCAACTAATTTACCGTATTTTGTTGCTCTTCCTTTTTCCGAAAGTAAATTATATCTTTCAATCAAGTACTTAACTGTATGTATACGAATACTTCGAAAAATGATATTAGCGGCGGCAGCGGCATCCGGATTAGCTTTAATCAAGGCATTTTCAAGGGCCATCTGTTCATCCATCACTTCTTGATATTTCGCCTGCAATACTTTTGCATCCTCATCATTTTTCACATCGAATTCCATCCGTTTAAGTTCCACGATCTTTTCATTTATTTTTTCCCGTATTCCTTCTAATTGATTCCACACGTTTTGCTCTACTCCCCCCTCAACCTTGCACTTTGCACGTTCTGTCATGTTAGCCACAACTTTAAAATTCACGTTTTCCAAAAACAACGGCAACATACAAGGTTGATTCTCAAACATAATCACCGCATAAGTCGGTTCATCAACTTTTCCCTCCATCTCAAATTTTCCACCTTTAAATTCAAGTTGCGCCAACGTATCCAATTGCACCGCATTTCTAGGAGTCACCAGTAACACTTTCCCGGTTTTCAATCCATCCACGGTTCCATTTATTTTATAACCGTCTTGAGCATAACATACCCCGAACATGAATACTGCAACAATCATTAAAATAATCTTTTCCATTTCTAATCCATTTTAATTTTACATACTATAATTTACCAAAAACATCTTTCTGCTATTTCACCTGTAAATTGAATTTTTTCTCGAAAGCAACCACGTACTCACGCATCATATCAAATTTACGAAGTACCTTGTCATACCCAGCATACTTAGCATGAAATTCTTGCTCCCGTCCCCGGTAGGCGTACACGCGAGCCACGTATTCGCGCACGTCATCCTCCCGAGAACAAGTCATAAGAGTCATGCTTATTTCGTTTTTTGCATGATGAGTGAACATGCCCCCGACCTGTAATAAATCAGCATAATATTGCATTTGTCCTAACATCCCCCAATAAGGGCTAAAATAATCAACACTCATTCCGTTAACAGCCTCCTTCGTGATATTAGACCACTCGGTCAAATTCACGTTACCCTCCATTAACCATTTGGTTAATTTACCGGCAATCACTCGCCCACACCATAAATCAATCTCTTCTTCCGACATCTTTTTAATGTCACACAATTGTCCCACTACAAGCCCTTTCGTTGCAAGATACACGGGTAGATTCTTTTTCGGATAGGGCTCAATCGTTCCCATCCAAGTGACAAGACTCGCGACATCATTCAACGAATCCACGAGAAAAATACACCTCGGATGCCCCACGCCTTCGCGAGGCACGTACGGCAACACCCGCTCACGTAGTAATTTGACCGCTTTAATCATCACGGCTGTATCACGACTCTGCACCACGTATCTCGTGCTTTGGGTTACAGTTCCCGGATCCCCGAATAGCATATAGGAAAGATTAAAACTTTCCACTCGCAACAATGGATTCCCCGCCGCATCTTTGGCATAGTATTCCTCTCCCAAGGTGTCATTGACAAAAATCGGCATTCCCGTTTCGGTGTAAATACGATACACCAATTGATTGAACTCTCCCGGTTTATCCGGTATCATAAACCAATCCTGATCCGCATACGTCGGAGTGGTGATCTCTTCCTCGTCCTTATTACAACCTCCTAACCCGAAAAGGCTACCGCAAAGAACGTATAATAAATATTTTTTCAACATACTCTTGATTCTTTAAATTAACACACATTCTTATTCTTGATTCTGAGTCTGGGAAACCAACTGCCGCTCCGGACGCTCGGGATTCTCAATCAACCCTTCATTATAAGTCATCTCGGTAGTAGGGAAAGGTAAGATCCAACCGGCATCTTTGCCATACTCTCCCAACACGTACTTCCCGGCATTATCTCCCCCTGAATTATTACGAGGAGTATAAATCGTGTGCTCGATAGCCTTATTTTCCGGGTATTTCGAGTGCACGGCATAACGTTTCAAATCAGGCCAACGATGTCCCTCAAAGCAAAGCTCCCGACGACGTTGTGAACGGATAAACTTCACCAACTCCTCCTCTTCTAAAGAAGCGATCGCCGGTAACATTCCCGTGGCGTAACGATTTTCCAAGAACGGTTGCAACGTGGCTACAGCCCCGGCTAAATTTCCCTTCATGGCTTGCGCCTCCGCCTTATTCAGATACACCTCCGCCGTACGAATCAAGAAAGTTTCGAATACACGAGGTGCTTTTGTTAAATAATACGCTTCATAATTTTTACATACCCCATAACGTCCTGCCGCCGTTGCATGCGGTTTAAAAAAACAATTTAAACGCAAATCTTTCACGCTTGAATCATCCAATAAAAATTCATTTATTAAACTCGGGGATGCAGAATACTGTCCACCACCATTTGTCGTCATATTCTCGGGAACGAAATACGACTGTACAAAAGCGTACCCCATGGTAAACACGATCTCCGGGTTTGACTCGTCATAAAAATAATCCCGTTCTTTTAACGTCAACTCCGGAGCCACGTTATAGTCATTCAAATCTGCCAACGGGCATCCCGTGGCAAGGGCAGAATCACATTGAGCGATCACGTTATCATAATCTTCCATGTAAAGGTATACTCGACTCAATAATGTACGAGCGGCTAATTGGTTTGCTAAATAAAAATTCTTTTGAACCACACCCTCCAAGTCACGTACAGCCCCATTCAAATCCTCCACGATAAGGCGATATACCTCTCCCACCATGGCTCTCGCGAAATGATCTTCTACAACCCACTCGTAAGTCTTCAAAGGTACACTCAGATCTGTACCCTTATTTTTTGCGTCATAAGCCCACCCGTACAAATTGCTCACCATCAAGTAATATGCTGCACGCAAGAACTGACCTTCTCCACGAATACGCATCTTCTCATCAACAGGATCATTAGGAAATTCATCCAAATAATTGATGATCGTATTCACGTAAGCAATATGGGCGTACAACTTCCTCACGCTTTTATCATCAAACTCAGAATACTGCGAAGCAAAACTAAGCACGAATGGATTTTGTTGCCACGTGGCAGCACTACGCCAATATCCTACCGGGGTTGAACTAGATACTCCACCGGACGAAGCTGCCGTAAGTAATTCTTCTGCATCATCATCCATAAGAAACAGGTAAGGATAATACCACTCCTTTTGATCCGTCGGCACTTCTGTCTTCATGTAACCATTTCCGATCAACACCTCGTCCAAATCCTCCCACGATGCAGCATATACTTGATCTTGAGAATACTCCTCCAAGAAATCACCACACCCACTCCCTACAAGGCACAACATAGTTATCCATATATACAACACGCTGTTATTCATACTTTAAAAAATTAGAATGTTACATTTAATGATAATGAATAAGTCGGACGAACCGATATATTAATCAATTCCGTACTACCGGATTGAGATGGGTCTTGCCCTTTCAAATCCTTACTACAAATCGTGAAAAGATTCGTTCCGCTAATCGACAGGTAAGCCGACTGCATGTACAATTTCCTACAGAATTTCTCAGGCACCACGTAACGCAACGAGAGACTGGACATCTTCAAATAATTACCCGAAGCCACACGCAAGTCCGAATTATCGTACATACCCCAGTAATCCATGCTTAAATCATACGGTTGATTCTTCCACCATGGATTTCCCATATCATGGTAGGCTTGTCCTCCCACGATTCCCGGAATGGTCGTGTGTTCTTCGTCACCCGGTACTCTCCAGCGTTTCACCCAATCCCGACGCATGTTCTTTTCCGGCTCGGGAAGCGATCCCCCGTTAGCATACATCTTAAATAAACGCACCTTGGAACCGATACTATACGACAGATTAAAGGACAATACCCAATTGTTATACTCGAACGTGTTGGAAATACTACCCTGCAAGAAAGGCTCCCGGCAACCGGAGTGAGTTAAGAAATTCTGCATCCATATATCCTCTTTAGACATAGTTTTGTATTTTTCCAAAATATCACTCGTCATTATCGGATTACCGAAAATATCAGAAAGAGGTTTTCCATCAATATCCGTGGCTTGATACATCTCACCTTGTTCCGTCCCGTAAAACTCAGGTGCACCGGTTTCGTGGTTCAATCCTTTGAAACGGAAACTATAGAACGTATTTACTGGCCGTCCTGACACTTGCACGTTACCATTCAAGTATTCCGTAATCTTGATATCGTTATCCTGCAACACTTTATCCTTGGGCTTCACCTTGTCAATCAACTGATTGAACACTGAACCGAAATTCGGGTCAAAACGCCAGCGGAATCCTTTACGCTCTCCCGAGGCTGAAAGAGCCGAACTTGCTTTGCTAATCATATTATCGATCGGAGTGAAAGAAAAAGTAAACTCGAACCCCTGATTGATCAACGTTCCGGCATTTACCGTGTAGTTCTCCGTCCCGTTGAAAAGCGACACGGTTTTCTGCATAAAGGCATCACTCGTATGGCGGTAATAGTACTCCACGTTACCTCTTAATTTGTGATTGAATAAGGCGAACTCTATACTACTGTTAAAAGTGGCCGTCTTTTCCCATGACAAAATCGGGTTCGGGAAATTCTGTATCTCCGATTGATACCTATCATAGAAAACATTGGTACCACCTCTTTTGATAATCAATCTCGGAGATTCCGTATTGGACATATTCCCCTGATACCCGAAAGACAATTTCAACGCTAGGGTATTCAGCCAACTCACCCCGTACAGTAGCTTCTCATGCATATTCCAACGCCCGGAAACAGACCAAATGGGTAAAAACTTCTCGTTACTCCGATCGCCGAACTTATTCGACCAGTCCATACGCATATTACCGTTCAAAATATATGTGTTCTCGTACGCCCATGACACGGAAAGAATTGTTGCCAATTGTCGGGTTAAATTATGCGTCTGTTTTCCTCGTGCATCAGCAGAATGAATCCATTTATTAAAACCAGTCCATTTTTCTATATCCCAGTCATCAAAAATCATTCCCCGATCAATCAAATAATTTCTACGTGTAATTTTCGAGCCATCATATTGAGATGAATTCAATTCCCCGATTAACGAGGCGGTCAAACTTTGTTTTTCGTTTAACATTTCGTTGAATGTAAGCGTACCCCGGAGATTGTAACTCTCGCTTTTCGTGTTAGAGATTTGCAATTCTCCCCCGGTAACACATTCTGCACGAGATGGATCTTGCATACCAATAACATCCTCCGAACCTTTCTTCCATATCTTTTTCAACAAAAGAACATGATACGAATCTTCACCATACCACGTGTTATCATCCGTATGCGAAACATTGTAAGAGAACGTCATTTCCGCCTTTAAGGAAGGAATGATCCGATACCCTAGCCCCAACTGCAAACCGATTTGATCCGTGTTGATATGATTCCAAGAATTTTCCATCTCGTTGATGATACTGAAATCAGCTCGGAATGTATCATCCGGATCTCTGTCATAAAAATAAAGGTCACCTTCTTCCGTGTAGGCCGCAATACTTCTGGAAGTATTGTATGCATAATCGGCAACACCTACTTTCTGCGGCGTGTACGCTTTCTTTTGTAAGTTACCGTTCAAACTGAAACGGAAATCCCATTTATCGTAATTCAAGTTAAGATTCACCAGTGCAGTGTAGCGTTCATTACTCTCCCCTTTCGTGTTTCCCTGTTCATCCATATACCCCACGGAAGAATAATACCGCAAATTCTCTGTACCACCGGAAATACTCAAAGTATGATTGTGAGAATAGGTATCTTGTAACAGAAGTCCCAACCAATCCGTGTTAGCAGTTTCCATTGCGGCAACCCTGTCTGTAAACTCTTGGTAATTGATCTTACTATCCAAATAATCGGCATATGCGGCTTCATATCCGACCCAACCTCCTAACGAAGGAACACTCCATCCCGCTTGAATAGCTTCACGCGAATAGTTAATGCGTTCTTGAGAATTCATCACGTTCACCGCCCGGTCCGTATAGCGAGGACGTTGCCGAAAAGTACCACTCAAACCGTAGGTAACCGCAGGTTTCCCCACCTTCCCTTTTCTCGTGGTGATCACGATCACACCATTAGAAGCCTGTGGACCGTAAATAGCGGTGGCAGAAGCATCCTTCAACACGTCTATCTGTTCGATATCACTCGGGTTCAAACCGGAGATTGCGTTACCCAGCAAATTCACGAAGTCAAGGTCATTAATACTGGAAGCATCCACATTCACCGGATCTTTCAAGATCACACCATCCAATACCCACAAGGGGGCAGTAGACCCTAACAACGTGGTTGTTCCGCGGAGTTTAATTTTCGGGGTGGTCCCTACTTGCCCCGAATTCTGCATGAAAATCATCCCCGGCACACGACCTTCCAACATCTGGTCCAAGGTACTCACACCCGGTTGCATGATCTCATCCATCTTCAACGAAGTGATTGAACTGGTAGACTTCCGTTTATCCATGCTATAATACCCATAAGAAACCACCTCATCCAACTCCTCTAAATCCTCTTCCAACGTGATACGCAACGTGTCAGTCTGAACGTTAAAAGCCACTGTCTGCTTCTTAAAACCAATAAACGTAAATTCCAACGAACCTTCCGTGATAGGTAAATCCAACGCAAACCACCCTCGCACGTTTGTTGTCGTTCCTAAAGATACACCTGTCACTTTCACCGTTACTCCCGGCATGGGTGATTTCTGGTTATCATACACGAATCCTTTCACTCGTAACGATTTTTTTTCAGGTTCTTGTCCAGATGCTACCTTAATAATCACCAAGTTATCGTCAAAAGAATATGATAACCCCAGACGAGGCAACAAATCCTCAAGTACAGTTTTCAACTTTTGGTTTTCTGCTTGAACACTCACGTTTCTATGAATTATAACTTCCCGATGATTATAAAGGAAATTACAACCCGTTTGTCGTTCCAACTCCTGAAAAACTTTCTCCAGTGTCACGTTTTTCAACTCCACAGAAACTTTCGATTGCTGTGCATACACAGCCGCTTGCACCTGCATCAAGCTACAAATCAGAAAAATAAACACAATTTTCATCTTCATCATCCATTTTCGGACAAAAATCCTTCCACCGGATCTTGTTCGATTCGATTTTTTTTCCATACCTTTATACGTTAGAATTTCACTTTGCATGTCGACCAAAATAACCACACTCCGGTCTGCATGCTTTTACTAAAAGCTGTTCCACACCCATGCGAACAGCTTTTTTATCTTACTTTAATAAAAACATTATTTCCTTTTATATCAAACACCACGTTTTCCGTTTGCTCGAACTTATCTAATAACGTTCGAATATCCTCGTACCGTTTCACTTTTCCCGTGAACTCCACATGTTTCGCACTCTCGTTTTGATAAAACACGTTCAATCCGTACCATATAGACAAAGTCGTCATAATCTCTTCCAATGTCACCTGCCGGAACTTATAATAACCGTCTTTCCACGAAGTATACTGTTCCGTATCTACCGCCCTCACCTTGACCTTCCGACTATTTTTATCATACACGAACTGTTCTCCCGGCACTATCTGAAAACTCTCTCCATCACATGCGATCTCCACGCTTCCCTCTACAAGAGTGGTTGCCACCGTTTCCAATTTCTCGTAAGCCTTCACATTAAAAGAGGTTCCCAACACTTTTACATCCATCCCTCCCGTGTGTACCCAAAACTCTCGATGACAATCTTTCGCCACCTCGAACCACGCTTCTCCTTTCAGAAAAACTTCTCTACGATCTTTCCCAAACACCTCCGGGTAATGGATCTCGGAACCAGAATTCAAGAACACCTTTGTCCCATCTGCCAAAATAAGCTGGTATTCCCCGCCTGCCGGAACCGTCAACGTGTTATACACCACGTTCTCTGACGTTCCTTTGTTTTCAACCCCCGAATACACCAGTGTATTCCGGTCATTCGTTACCCGCAAAGTCGTATCAGCCAAAATCAATTCACTCGTGTCCCGCTTCAACAACACGACCTCTCCACCACCCAACATCAACACCGCTTGCCCGCTCCCCGGTACAACCCGTTTTTCTTCCAACCGCACGTTGTTTTCTTCCGGTTTCATCCATATCGCCATCCCAACGCCCAACATCAACAACACCCCTGCCACACTCGCGCCATATCGCCACCAACTCATCCGCCGCACTTTCCCATTCTCCTTCTGCCTTATCATCTTTTTCTGCATCTCTCCTTCCAACCTCTCGTAGGCTTTTTCCCTATCCAATCCCCCCTTCATCCTTACTAACCCCACGACCTCCCCCAACTCTTCCACCATCATCCTGTACATTCGCTCGTTCCCACGACTCTCTTCACGCCACCTTTTCACGCTCTCCTTCTCCTCCCCTGATACATTCTCCCCCGCTAATTCAGCAGCTATAATTTTTAAAATCTCGTCTTCCATAATCACTATTTTACCCTATAACACCACCACCCCTCAAATCATGTGACAGGAATCTTTATTTTTTTGTTAAAAAATTCGCAACAGCTATACACCTATTGCTAACCCATGTAAAATTACATGCTAATTAAATCGATTTCAGTATTTTATAACAAAACAACAATATTGAAATCATTTGCTCCTTCAAATTCTCAGGTAGAAATTTTAAAGAACGCATCAATTGAGTGCGGACGGTATTAATGCTGATTTGTAGTTGGTCGGCAACTTCCTGATATTTTTTTCCTTCGGCACACACCATCATAAAAATACGACGGCGTTCAGGGGGAAGTTGATTAATCGTGGAGTATAAAATATCTATTTCAGTCTGCTCGTCTTCTTTCATCATTTCCACCACAGGCATTTCTGCCATCATTTTTTCATGACGAACTTCTCTGCGTTTGCTGCCCCGCAGCTCGTTCAAGGCGGCATTCTTAACCAAATGGAACATGTATTTATCCAAACCGTCAGAAAGGTTGTTATAAAGAGAGTTTTCCCAAACATTCATGAAACAATCCTGCACGACATCCTCCGCCGCATCAACATCTTTAAGGATATTCGTGGCATATAAAACCAACACATCATGATACTCCGAGAAAAAAATCTTGAAAGCTTTTTCTTCGCCGTTTTTCAACGCTGCTAATATTTCTTCTGCCCTTTTCATACATGCCCGTTAATTCTACAAATTAAATAAATATATCACAATAATGCATTATATTTAACCTATTTTTTTTCAAATTGACCTGTCAAAAGGCATTCTCCTCCGCAAAAAACGACTATCCCAACTCTTCCCTCATAACACTATAATAGTAGAAATCGATCACCTTGCCGTTTTTAACAGCAGCTTTGTGCAAGACGGCTTCCAGTTTGTAGCCTGCTTTTTCCAATACCCGCATGGAACCGGGGTTGTAATCGAACACGAGGGCGTATAGTTTCTGATAACCAAAGGTTTCAAAGGCGTATCGGGTTACGGCAGCCACAACCTTGTGCATGATACCTCTTCCCCAGTAAGGCTCGCCCAGCCAATAACCGATCTCGGCGGTCACACGTTCAATATCGCCCTCGGAGCCGAACCCGATACTTCCTACCGCCTTTCCGTCTACCTCAATGGCAAACCGTGTCGGTGGGGCGGGTAAAACATGAACCATACTGATATAATCAAAAGCATCTTGTTTCGTGTACGGATGCGGAAAGTGATCCATAACATTATTCCAAATCTTTCTTTTGCTCTCATAATACTGATCGAATTAAGGTACAAAATTATTTCGCTGCAAAGTAGAGCAAAATAAAGGATAAAAACCTTGATTTGAATCAA
>QWCH01002299.1_pt1 | contig 24642 bp, 19 predicted proteins | sample 1972671 | NCBI WGS metagenome assembly QWCH01 (sample SAMN09866713, study PRJNA288562) | Human gut metagenome isolate term3_stool, whole genome shotgun sequencing... | isolation source: gut | host: Homo sapiens | place: USA: California
CCGTGTAAGATACTCTTACGGCTTTACCTCTTTGTTTGCCGGGTTTCCATTTGGGCATGGATTTTATCACGCGAACGGCTTCTTTGTCCAATGAAGGATCGACAGACCTCAATACTTTCACGTCGGTGATGCTTCCGTCTCTCTCGATCACGAATTGTACGCTTACTTTACCTTGAATATTGTTTTCTTGAGCGATAACCGGATATTTCACGTTTCGGCTTAACCATTTGTTAATGTCTCCCGGGAATGTGGGCATATCCTCCACTATTACGAAGATGTCAGGTTCGTACCCGTCGTCATCGTATCCGTTTCCGTTTTCGGTATAAGAATAATTTGTCTGATTCTCCACGTCCGCTTCGGCATCTTCGATTTCTAATTCGTCGTCAATGTCCAGTTCTTGGTCAACGATCTCGATCAGATCGGTTAATTTAGGGGCTGGTGGAGGGGGTGGGGGAGGTTTTAAGTACGAATGAGTGATCGGGATGATTTCTTCATCCATAGGTGTATCTATCACGGTATTGAAACCTTCTTCTACTTCGGTGGTCGCCTTCCAGTTGAAAGCGCAAAGTAGAATACCTAGAGCAACGACCAAACCGATCTCGAAGAAGATACCTTTCTTCCCCTCGAGGTTTGCCTTGGGTGTTTTTTTGATTTCCATATTCTTGCTGTTTAGATTCTGTAACTCTCGCGTAATGTATCTGTAAAGATAATAAAATTTAGTGGCAAATGCAAACTTTTTCGCTCTTTTTTATTGAAAATGTTAGATTTAGCTTCATGAATAAAGAGAAGTAAAAAAGGACAACCACTTGGATTGTCCTTTTTCGGGATGTTCGTATTGTATGTAAATCACTGTATGTTTCTAGTAACTGATGCGGAATGTGATAGGGATAGTAAATTTCACCCTTACGGTCTTATCTCTTTGCATTCCCGGTTTCCATTTCGGCATGGAGTTTACCACTCGAAGTGCTTCGCGATCCAAGTCCGGATGAACGGATCTTAACACTTTTGCCGCAGTAATGCTACCGTCTTTTTCAACGATAAATTCAATAAATATTTTTCCTTGAACTCCGCTTTCTCTTGCTCTTTCCGGGTAATTTAAGTTTTTCCTAAGCCATTTGTTTAAATCTCCGTTAAATTTGGGCATGAGCTCCGGGTTAAGAAATGGTATAGTTTCATCAAATTCTTCATCTCCCGTACCGGTCGAATATTGATCTTCTATACCTTCGATGCCGTTTATCGAGCCGTTTTGACTTTCGGTAACGTCAATGATGTCCGGATCATCCAATTCCAATTCCTCGTTCACGATGTCGATATAATCGATCGGCATCATTTTGATCTTGGGTAACGGTCTGGATGCTTGTTGAGGTACTACTATCGGAAGAACGTCATCTTCAATGGTCTCTGTATCCACGAGAATGATTTCTTTTGTTTCTTCTTGGTAGAATTTTGTCTCAAAGGCAAAAAACACGACTGCAAGAGCTATAACAAGCCCTATCTCGCGGAAAATGAACCGCTTGTTTTCCAAATTGGAACGGGATGTTTTTTTTGCTTCCATGACCTTGCGTTTTTGAAATGTTATCTAAACGTTAATTTGATGTTTCAAAAGTAGAAGATAAAAATGATATAAACAAGTTTTTCGACCATAAATGTGAATATTTTCTTAAATTTTTCTTCGTTGTATTTTAAAATAACGTTAAGAGTCCCGTGTTTATTAGGTTTTCTGGAATATTTGTTCATTGGAGGGAGGTGTTATTTATATCTTTTCTAACTTTGCATCATGATAAAAGTATTATTTATCCGGGTTCCGTCAGATGAAATGTATGACGAGGTGTTCACTTCTTTGCAAGATAAAGTGTCGGAAGAGTGTTTGGTTGAAGCGGGGAGCTTTAGAAATAAGGGTGTTGCTATACGTCGGGTACTTGGCGAAGCCTTAACTGTTTTCGCGTTAAGGAAATATTTCAGAATGCCCTTCGGGAGTTATCGGTTTGCCCGGGGGGAGAAAGGAAAGCCTTTTGTCGCGGAGCGGGAGGATGTTTTTTTTAATATTTCTCATTCGGGGGTTTACGTGGTCTGTGCCGTTTCCGACGGGGAGATTGGTGTGGATATTGAAAAGCGGTCGAAGGCGAGAATGGAAGTCGCCGGGCGTTTTTTTCACGCGCAAGAAGTACGGGAATTGGAAGTTGCCTCTGGGGTTGAACAAGATAAATTGTTCTACGATTACTGGTCGGTCAAGGAGAGTTTCCTTAAATATACCGGTACGGGATTAACCCGCCCGTTGAATAGTTTTGTCGTACGGTTTTCAGATGGGAAAATTTCATTGTCAGAGGGAATGAGGGAATTGCCTTTGTATGTTTATCCTTGTTCTATAGATATGGCGTATGCTTGTCACGTGTGTAGTGTACAGGAGCAGATCCCCGGGGTGCAGGAAGTGATTTTGGATGAAATAATAAAGGAACAATTCAAATTATGATGAATTGTTCCCGGTGTTTTGAATAGAGAAGTTTGTTCCTTTTTTAATTTTGAGAAAAGCGCTTTACTATTCTGTCTATGTATCCTGTGTTGTTAGATGGAAGACCTTTGCTGATGTCTTTAAGATATTGACAAGCCTCTGTTTTTTGTCGCGAGGTTGCCAATTGTTCGAAGCCGTTTAGTTCTCTCAATACCGCCATTTGATCCTCCGGAGAAACAAGACGTTGAATCCCGTGTTGTAATACGTTTAGTAGTTCATTTACCCGATTTTCGATTTTGTTGTCTATAATATGGCGAAATAGCATACTATATCTTAATGTCACGGCTCCATTATAAGAATCTTTTTCCAGTTGTTTTAAGTCTGCCATACGTTTTTCGTAGTCGATACCCATCATCTTGAATACGCGGAATTCATTCTGGTAGGCGGACATGATTTTTTCTTCCACTTCCTTTTGCCCTATCTTTTTAGCAAAACTCTTTCGATTGTTTAACAAGTAGCGGAATAGAGGAGTGTCAATGTCGGTTATTTCGTTTTTTATTAAGTTCCAGTTTTTAGGCTCACATAATTTCTTTACTCCCATTTTCGGCATGGTTTCACTCGTTACTTTTTGGAGCCGGGCTCTATCATGTGTTTGCAGAAAAGCGATATATTTTTCTAAGAATGCTTGATCTCTTGTGTCGTCGAGGTATTTTTTATTTAATTCGGCCAATTCGATAGCATCTTTTAATTTCTGCACGAAGTCTTCTTTCGGGTTGGATACAGCTCCCCCGTCCAGACGGCAATAGATGCTACCGTCCGCATTTAGTATCAGGTACGTGGGATAGACTTGCACGTTGTATTTTTTACCGATTTCAATTCCGTCGCCTTCTTCCATGTCTTTCATGATACACACGTAGTTCGTGTTAAAATATTCTCCGACTTCTTTTAACGGGAATATGGCTTTTACCATGTATTTACAGGGGCCACAGGTTTTCGTGTAACAGTCTATAAATAGTTTTTTGCCCGTGTCTTTGGATTTTATCAAGGCTTCCGAAAAAGAAAGGTTTTCCCATCGGGTACCTATTTGCGGTTTGTTCAAGGTATTGGTTATCATTTCTTTTAATTCAATACCGGGGGAGGGGGCGTAGGCATCTACGATTTTCCCGTTTCTGTCTATAACAAGGTAACGCGGAACGCTGGGAATACAATAAGCAGATTCAAAAGCAGATTCTTCATCTTGATCGGGAATCAGGTTTAACATTCCGGTCATGTTGTTGTCCTCTGTAGCCTTTAGCCATTTGGTGCGAGCGCTTTTACGATCAATGGATACGGTCAGGAATACCACGTTGTCATTATTTTTGAACTCATCCCGTAGTTGCATGAATGCGGGCATTTTTTCGATGCACACGCAACACCATGTAGCCCACACGTCGACAACAATAACTTTGCCAGAGAAATCTTTAAAATTGTATTCTTTGCCTGTGGCGTCTTTTAATACAGGAGTCGGTGCGGGTTGTCCTGTCCGTATTTTCTCGTAGCGATAGTACAGGTTTAATACTTCATTTTTTTGAGGAGAGTCCGGAATATAATTTTGAATGACAGGTTTGAGTTTGTACATATTGTCTGTGCATCCATAGTTGCGGAATAGGGCTTTAAACTTTTCCAGATAGATTGATTTCAAGTGTTCATTTGAACTTTTGAAGATCATTTCCAATTTATTGTAATCGGAACGATTTAACGAACGACTTTTAAATTCTGTTGTGAAGGTGAGTCCATCTCTGGCATTATCGAAAGGGATTCCGCTCTTTAATTCTTTGATCATGAAATAGTAATCGACAAATGGAAGCGTGTTTTCTTTTTCCATGAATTGTATTACTACCGGGTGCTCCAGTTCGGGCAGGGAGATTGGTTGTAATAGTATGTTCATTCCATCGACATTCCCTTTTTGGTACATGATGTACTCTCCGCTTTTAAGTATCATGTAGCAAGTGTTGCGTATTGATGCTTCCGGGCTTAATCCCTGTTGGTTCTGTTTGTATTGATTGACAATTTCTACAGAGGAAGAAAAAGTTTTGTTCCATGCGTGTTTTAAAGAATCTGCTTTTTGCGCGCAAAGTAATAAAGGGAATAGTATTGCTATAACTAGAAATCTTAATTTGTTTTTCATAGGTCGAAAGCGTAATGAGGTGTAAACTTTTGTAGGGAAAAGAGATTGAATCGGTAAAGTGAAAGATATCCCTCGACAACAGGTAATATCAGCAGGATATCTTTCACTTTGGGATAATCCGGACTTTGGGACAATTCTTTTATAAATTATTCTTGAGGTCCTTTTGCAATTTGTTGAATGTCGATACCATAATTATTCTTCAGATGGTTAATCACTATATCGTATCTTTTTTTGATTAACGGATATTTTGCTGTAGGATAATATGCTTCAAACTCATCCGGGGTATACCACATTGCTGCACGTATGTAATAAACAAAATCCGCGTACGGGTATATATCCGGATTTTCATAGCCTATCCCTGTGTATTCTCCGATAAAGAAGGGTGTTCTTGGGGATAGATCCTGTTCTTTGAATATATCCAAAAATCCTCTGGTTAAATAATAGTTCGGATCTTTAGGTTTATTGGTGTTGAAATTTGTTTTGTAATCCATTCCGTCTTTAAATTCAGCGGGTTCCGTGATGCTTCCTTTGCGAATGGCATTTTCGATGAAGGTACGGAAAAATATATTTCTTTTTACCTTCTTGGAATAAGGATCCATATTGCTCATTTCGTCATTGGTAAAACTGATTGCCCAATAATCAAATCCGTCTATTTTTAAAGGAACAAAGTTTGGATCCGTAGTACCGCCCGTTCCACCGGTACCCGTTCCACCGGTACCCGTTCCACCGGTGCCTGTTCCACCGGTGCCTGTTCCACCGGTACCTGTCCCACCGGTACCTGTTCCACTGGTACCTGTTCCACCGGTGCCCGTTCCACCGGTACCATCGTCAGACGTTACTTTCTTGAAATTGTGTAACATGTAAATTTTCACGGGCAGAGCTTTCTGGGCTATTCCCGGGCTAATAAAAGCAAAAAAGTGATTCTTTAGAAAATCCACGTATACGGGAACTTGTTCGTTCGTCAAGGAATCTCCCGTGAATTGGTCACCTGTTCCTAAAGATTGCCATTGACGGTTTAAATCAACAAATGTAACTTCCTTGTAGATTAGATACACGTTGTATTTATCGTGAATATCTTTGATATCCATGTCCCAAGCGTTATTGCCTTGCGGAAAGGTAAACTTGGTAACGGAATAGTTGCCGGAGGGAGTCAAGTCATCCTCGCTATAGCAAGCCATGAGGGTAATGATAATCCCCATGAGGGTTAATATAAATGTTCTTTGTTTCATAGTACGCGTATTATCGGATTACTATTTAATTTGTTCTGGGAGCGGGAGCAAGGGGATTTTGCACCAGACTCTTGTTTTGTTCCAAGGCTGCTTTGGGGAGTGGGAGCGTGTAACCACGGTCTTTTTCCTCTAATGTATAGGATATTGAACTATTCGGATCGCCAATCCAAGTATGTTGTATGGATTTCATTCCCCAGCGACGCAAGTCGAACCAACGATGATCCTCGAAACACAGTTCTCTCCTTCTTTCTCTTTGAATGAAAGATATCAATTTATCCGAATCGGAAATGTGTTCGTCCGTGTAGTCTTCGAAACGATATTTCCGAAGGGTGTTCAATGCTTGCAAAGATTGTGTCAAGGCATTATTATCACCTTTTTCTTTGTATAGCATGGCAGTGGCTTCACTTAGATTCAAGTAGGCTTCCGATAGCCGGAAACTTCTGGCGAAAATATTTGAACCCGGTCGATAATAGGAACTTACGCTGATTTTCCCGAAAGCTTGGGGAATATAATAGGCTTCTCCATTTACGTAAGTGGGGTTATACTCCCTAATGATGTAACGTTCTGCCCGGAGATCTCCTGTCGTTTCTTTGAAAGACTCCAACAATTCATCCGAGGCTCTGAAGTAACTGTGGCTGGTCGGGTCATTTGCATCCTCTCCGCTGTAATGACGAACGAAATACGTGACATCTTCAGTATTCCCGTAAAGCCAGATGACTTCTGGAGAGGAAAATGAATGAAAGTTCGTGTAAACTCGCTCACCTTCGTCGTTCTCTGTGATGATATTATTCAAATCAAACAGGCTGAAGTTCGGGTTGGCGATGACCAATTGTGCGTAATCTGCCGACTTCTGCCATTCTTCCATGTACAGGTAGACTCTTGATAACAGTAATTGTACCATGGGTAAGCTGGTCTTATAGTCATTTTTCCACTGTTCGCTTTCCGGTATTAATTTATAGAGGCGTTCGGCTTCCAGAAGGTCTTTCAACACTTGTTCGTAGACTTCTTGCACGGTATTTCTGGTAAAGGTGCGATCTTCAATTCCGCTTGTTAGTTTCAAGGGGACTCCCAGACCGTCTTTGTTTTCGTTATAGGGAACCCCGAAAATATTTACCAGTGTAAAATAATAATAACCGCGTAGAGCATGCGACTGGGCGGTAACGAGATTTCTCATATCCGATTCATCACTTAAATCGTCGATATAATCTAATACGGCATTCGCTCCCAATATTTTGGTATAATAAGTCTGGTATATATTTGTTGCGTCGGGAGAAAGTCCTTCGTCTTCAAATATGGTGAACATATCAGGTTGCCAAGTGTAAGCCGCTTGCCAAACTTTTCGGTTTTGTCCGCTTGTCGTCGGTTGATAGGGTGCGCACGTCACGTCGTCGTCAAGAATATTCAGGAAAACGTTGAATCCTTTTGTATCCCAACGCGGGTAAGCTGTACCCAACAGTAGTTCATTCATCGAGCTGACGTCTTTAGGTACAAACTCGCTTTTGGATTTTGGTTCGAGGAAATCGCTGCAAGATGAGAACATCAGGATGGCGATAAAATATATAATTCTTTGTTTCATCGTTTATAGATTTAAAATCCGACACTAAGACCGAAAGAAAAAATCTTCGGTTGTATACTTCTATCCAGTTCGGGGTCGAAGCCGTTGAACTTTTTGCTGGCAATAACAAAGAGGTTATTCACGCTGGCATTGACAGAGAGAGAGGTCGCCCCGAATTTTGCACACCATGCCCGGTTCAAGTTCCAGTTCAAGGAGAGTTGTGTACAGCGCAAGAAAGAGGAACTTACGACTAGTGCGTCCGAACTTGCCCACATTTCATACATGGATGCTTTTTCTCCGTCCGGAAGTAGTATGTTCAGTTCATTCACGTCTTCGCTCGTGAAGAGAGCCGGGATATTCGTGTGTTTTTCGTCCCCCGATTTCTTCCAGCGTTTGTTCAGGTCTTTGGGTAAATTGTCATACGGATCGGGAATCTTTGAACCCTGATTTGTAAAACTGCTGTACGGGCTGGTCAAGCGTTGTTTGCCACCGAGCAACAATACAAAATCAGCACCAAGAGTGAAATCTTTGTAACGGATTCGTGTATTCAATCCCCCCGTAAAATAGGGCTGGCGTTGACCGGAGTACACGAGAAATGTGGTCGGGTCTATCGTGTTATCCCCCTCTTCGAATTCTCCTATGTCAAATGTAGGATACCCGGTTTCGGGTGATAATCCCGTGAATTTATAAGACCAGAACGCGGTTAGCGGATAACCCTTTTTTAATAACCGGTTTCCATTTCCGCCACTTAAGAAATCATTCTTGCTAATTTGATCCACCTTAATCGTGACGTCATCGGTCTTCGATTTGTTCCAGTTTTTAGAAGCGTTGATACCCACTGTCCACGCGAAATCTTTACGACTGAAAGGGGTTAGATTTATGGAATACTCTATCCCGTGATTATCGATGCGTCCCCCGTTCAATTGCATACTTTTTTGTCCGTATTCGTTGGGAATATCCTGGCTGATGATGGCATTCGACCGTCGACCGTAATATTCCAGATTCATCGTGATGCCTTTGAATAATTGGAGATCGATACCTAAATTCCATGTTTTCGTGTTTTCCCATTTTAACAGGGGATTAGGCAAACTGCTTATGCCGAGTATGTATTCGTTGTAAATATTCAACACTCCGTCTTGTTTGACGATCAAGTCCGGGCTGACGGATGTTACCACGTTGCCTTGTATTCCGTAGGTAGCCCGTATGTTCATCTGGTTCAGCCACGAGGTTTTATCTTTGATAAATTCTTCTTCCCCGATTCTCCATGATATACCGAAAGAATACATCGGGTCGAATTGTTTATTCACATCTTGTCCGAAGCGATTGGATGCATCTGCCCGAATGTTTGCATTCAGCACGTAGCGCTCCATGAGTGAATAGGCCAAAGTCGCGAAATAGGACATGGCATTGCTTGTCATGTTGTTGGTCTGCCAGCCTCCCTCGTACAAGTAGTCTAATATTTTTGAATCCGTGGGTTTGGACATACCGATAGGAGTCCAATACGAGTATGAATTAGGACGTATGATTTTTTCCCCGCGTTCCGGAACATATCCCCACACGGTGTTCGTTTCACTTTTGTTTTCATCCGAGCGTATTTCCAACCCCGCCATGGCATTTACACGGTGTATCTCGTTGAACGTTTTGGAAAATAACAATTTGTGTTGCATGTTATAGGAGATCGTGCGGTTGTGATTCGAGAGGAATTCACCCCCGAATGGAAGGATAGCTGCCTTGTATTTCTCAGATCCGTTCTTCTCTGTCCCGTACTCGTACCCCCTGTATTTGGCCGTGATATAATTCGTTTTCTCTCCCGCGAATGATTCGCCATTAGCATGGTTATCTGCGATGCTACCCACGAATTGGTATTTTAGCCAAGGTGTGATGTCCCAATTCGCGTTGACGGAAACGTCAAAACGGGAATTTTTATTCTTGGAATAACTATTATCGATTTCATTCATAATATTGAATCCCAATTCTTGTTGTCCGTCTACCCAAGAGTAGTTTTGATACCTCTTGTAAAATGCCTGCTTCCCGTTTTCGTACGCGGGAAGGGCACGGCTGGTAGTCGTCGCATATCCGATAGGATTGACTCCCGGCCCGTAACCTTTATTATTTCCAAATGAGCCGTTGATGTTGAAATCGACTTGTAGTGTTTTTAATAATCTTACATTCACGTTTAACCGGGCGGAGAATCTGGTCATATCATTCCCTATTTCCACGCCGTGGTCGGACGTGTACCCGAATGACGCGTTGTAAGTGACTTTTTGAGAACCTCCCGAAATACTCAGGTTGTGATTATTACTGAAAGAGTTGCGGGTTAGCAGGTCAAACCAGTCCGTGTTGACGGTTTCCAAGTAAGCCATACGTTCTTCGAAGTATTCTTCCGTGATCGACCGCTCGTTGAACATACGCATTAATCCCTCGTAGGTGTATATTTGCGGGAGAGGATCATTAGCGTATCTGGCCCCCGCATCGTAAGCTTCTTTACTGAATTGAATACGCTCTTTGGAGTTCATGTAATCAAACATGTCATAATTCGGGCGGGCACGGAAAGAGAAATTGGCGCTATACCGTATGCTGGTACGTTCGGCATTTCCTTTTTTCGTGGTGATCACGATAACCCCGTTAGATGCTTTGGAACCGTATATGGCGGTCGCGGAAGCATCTTTTAATACCGTGATGGTTTCGATATCCGCCGGGTTTAACCAAGAAATTTGATTCCCCACGAGGTCTGCCAGATCGCTTGTCAGGGCATTGCTTGAGTTAAAAGGAAGCGGGTCCGGTTGGATGATACCGTCGACAACCCATAACGGATCGGTATTTCCCAAGATCGTGGATGTTCCCCGGATCGTGATTTTCGGGTTGCGCCCCACGCGGGATGAAGTGTTAATGACCATCATGCCCGGGACTCTTCCCTGCAACATCTGGTCGATAGAAGAGTATGCCTGCATCATGATGTCGTCGGCTTTCAGCGTGTTGTATGAGCCCACCATGTCTTTGCGCGGCAAGCTATTGTACCCCATTTGGACCACGACTTCGTCGAGTTGCGTGGCGTCTGCCAGCATCGTGACTTGCAGAACCTCGTTCCCGGTGCATTTTACTTCCTTTGTCTGCATCCCGATAAAGCTGAACACGAGAATTCTTTCTTTCTTCTCTGTGAGGGTAAGCGTGAAGTTACCGTTCACGTCAGTGGCAACACCCGTGTGTGTGCCTTTGATAAGGACGGTAACTCCCGGTAACGGGTCTCCGTTTTCGTCCGCGACTTTCCCTTTGATGGTTTGTATTTTCGTGCCTTCCCGCGGAAGTTCCTTCACCACGACGACCCCCTCGACCATGGAATAGGTAAAACCGAAATGCTCTAACACGATTCCGATGGCTTTGTCTACCGGAACATTTTTTAAAATCAAGTCTTTGCAACGTTTGTTTTTGACCTTTTCAAGGTTGTAGAGAAACTTTACGCCGGTTTGTTGACGGAAAGCGTTGATGACTTCCACAAAAGATGCATCCTTGTAATTCATGTTCACTACTTTGTTTTGAGCGTCAGATGATAAAGAGCCCAATAGCAGGATAGATAAAAACAGGAAACTTGCAAGGAGGTGCATGATTCTTCCCTTTTTTTTCATAATTTTGTAATCTTTAGTTGTATAAATTAATCATTAAACAGACCGGATTTTAGTTGGCGCTGAGTCCGGTTTGTTTTTTATCACATTCCGACAATGAGAGTCCTTCCTTTTAGTGTTAGTTTAGCATCCGAACTTTTCTCGAACATCTCGATAAAGGTATCGATATTCTTGAATCGGCTTAAATCTCCGGAAAAGTGGAGATGCTTGACGTTTTCGCTCGTGTAGAATACGTGAATATCATACCATCTGGCGAGTTGATCCATGATGTCTTCCAGTTTAGCGTTTTCAAATTGAAAGATGCCGTCTTTCCAGCAAGTAAAATAGTGTGTATCGACCTCTTTTAATGCTGTAGTCCCGTCTTTATTGACCGAGAGTTGCTGGTCGGGTGAGAGAATGATATTTTTCCCGCCCGGTAGGCTACAGGATATCTTCCCTGTTACCAGAGTTGTGATTAACCGTTCTTTTTCCGGGTAACTTGATATATTAAACTGAGTTCCGAGTACGGTAATATTTCCTAGTTCGGTTTTTACGATGAAAGGTTTGTCAGCCTGTTTCTGTACATCAAAATAGGCTTCCCCGATTACCGTGACTTCCCGCGTATCTCCGGTGAACTGTACCGGGTATCTTAATTCCGAGTCGGCATTCACCCATACTTTTGTCCCGTCGGACAGAGTCAGGTTGTATTCACCTCCGCGGGGAACGACTAGGGTGTTATAGTATTCTTCCTGTAAACCAGCCGTGCCGCTCACGGCGTAATTCAGTCCGGAGGAATCCACTTGTATATTGGCTCCCCGTTCCGGAATGATTTTCCTCTCGCTTTTTAACTCGATTTCCTCCCCGTCATGTTTGATCAGATAGGCTTTACGTTCTCCCGGTTTGATGGCGGTAACAAATATATCATCGTTATATGTTACGGGCTCGGGGTGTCGCGAAAGATAAAACACGGTCGTGGTTCCGGTTAATAAAAGGATTGCCGCCGCCACTTTCCAAATAGCGGGTAATAAGAATCTTTTTTTAGAGCGCACGAGTTTTTGATAGGCTCGTGTATAATCGAAACGTTCCTGCTGGCGTATTTTTTCTAGGATATATTTCCCGTCGTGTATTCTATCAGCGAGGTGCTTTAATCTCTCGTCGCCATTCACGGGAGTATCCGAGAGTCCGGTAATCTTTCTGAAAAGCCATTCAGCCTTCTCGTGTAATAAATCCCACTTCATGCTTTTTGGTTTTATATTTATTCATTTTGATATATAAATCCAAAATGATGAAGCGCGGGTGACAGACACTTCGTTTTTTTTGTTATTTTTTTTCTAGAATTTCTAACCAGAATAACAGGACATAACTGTCTTTTAATTGTTCTTTCAAGTACACGTAGGCTCTCTTTTTCTGGGTTTTGACTGTATTTACGCTGATTCCTAAACGGTCGGCAATCTCTTGCACGCTATATCCGTCGGAACTCAACAATAGAATATTCTGCCGTTGTTCGGGAAGTTTAGAGATGGCTACGCGTAATTTTCGTATCATTTCTTCCTCGACGGCTTGATAGAAAAAGATTTCTTCCGTTTCATCCTGTTCGCTATTCCACCGGGATAAACGCCGGTCATTTGTTTTTTTATCCCGCAGGTACTTGAGCGAGTTGTTGTACACGGCACGATAGAGGTACACGGAAAGAGCCTTCACTTCGGTAAACACGAGTTCGGATTTCCAGACGGAAATAAGACATTCTTGGACGATATCTTCCGCGATGCTGTCATCGGAGACAATTCCCGTGGCGTAATTGCATAAAGCGCCATAGAAAAAACGGTAAAGTTCTTTCCATGCACCCGCTTCTTTCAGGTTTACGCCTTTTAGAAATTTCTCTTGATTTGACACATCCCTATTTTTCAATCCATTTCTGCAAAGAAACAAAAATTTCTTGAAATAAAAAAGTTGCGGTCTGCACGCTAGACCGCAAGAAAGCTTAATTCCGAGTGGAAATCTTGATAAATTCCTCCATTTTACCCGATGACGGACGGGGAGCATGGGTTTCTATTATTTTGCCTTCGGGATCTATCAAAACAAATTGGTACATGTTATTTGAATTGTAATGATAGGTTTTCAGGAAATTTTTGTCCCAGCCCATGAAAAGATGAGTCCCGATTTGTAAGTCTTTATTCCGGATGGCTTCTCTCCATGAATCGGGAGTCTGGTCAATAGATAAACTGACAAGATGAACTTTTCTTTCTTCCAATAGCGGGCGTAATTTTTGCAGGAAGCCGAATTCGGTAATACTCGGTTGGAACGTAGGCCACAAGTAAAGACAGACATATTCACCTCGGAAATCTTTTAGGGAATATTTTTTGCCCGTGGTGTCCATGGCTTGGAAATCGGGTGCGTCTTTGCCCGGAGCGACATTTGTCCAGCTGTCATAAATTTTTTGGAACTGGGCGACCAAATCTTTATCAGTGACATGTTGATTATAAAAGTCGATGAGTTCTTTTGTATGCGTGATTCCTACCGCTTTCACGTGGCTGCAAACCAAGAAATTGATCAAACCTTGTTTTACTTGTTCATTTTTGAAATGCTTCTGGATGTATTCTACTTGTTGCATTACTTTCTCGTAAGGACTTCTGATTGGTCCTTGATTGCTGAGTACAAAGGCAATACCTTCTGTCACTACTGTACGGTATTCATGGATGTCGAGGAAGTCGGGATCTTCGTCCATCCACGCGAGTATCGCGTCATAGTAATCCTGCCCCGGTTTGTAATCCCGGAGTTTTGCCATACTTGGGTGGGCTCGTGCGTAATCGAGAATGGATAGTCCCATCATGTATTTGATACGGGCTTTCTCTCTCTTGATAAAGTTTTTGTTCACCTTGTTGATTTCATTGGAATGTTTGTCCAGACCTTTTTGGTTCTCGGCAACGAGATTTTTCAAGCTGTTGATAAATTCCGGGATCTCTTGGGCGAAGACGGAGTCCGGCGTCCATTGAATGTTTATGTTGTCAAGGTAATCTTGAATTTGTTTGCATATACCTGTGATTATTAGACTTTTATCCATGCTCTCTCCGTCGAATGTCAGGTTTACATTGTCCCCTTTTTCGAGATACATGAGTTTGACTTCTTTAAAGCCGTTATGAATAGTCACGTACAGGTAATCGAAATCCTCAATGGTACATTCGGCGTGCTTGTTTTTATCAAATTCAAATCCTCGCACGATACTTCTCATGTACGAGATAGAAAAACCTTGATCGGGAATCTGTTGTACATCTGCGGTGAGCGTGATGTTAGTTCCGGTTTGCGCGACGTTCTGCATGCAGGATGCAAGTACGAGTAGTAGAAGGATTAATTTACATTTCATGTTCTGGATTTTAGTTTATATTTCTAATTGTTTCAATATTGAATACAATAATAAATCCGGAACAAGAGGGGACGGGTGACAGGAGAGGGGGATTAATTTTAGATTTAATGATTTTAGATTTTAGATTGAAGGATTTAGTGATTTAGTGATGAATGAAGCTGGGGTGAGTAACTCAATTCCTCCTCTGTTTATAGGGGAGGTGGCGGCGCAGCCGACGGAGGAGTTTGTTGAAATCCTCACTTTTCCCAAGAAAAGATACAGACATCACGTGTACTTCAACGAACTCCCTCCCGGCTTCGCCGTACTCCCTCGATAAACAGAGGGAGAGCTGGAATACCACCCCGGCTTCATTCATCACGGAATCGGCAATTTTTCAATCTAAAATTACCATCTCTCTCGTTTTTAACTGTACAGCCGGTGCTTGTTCAAGTATTCCGCTATCTGCACGGCGTTCGTGGCGGCTCCCTTGCGGAGGTTGTCGGAAACGACCCACAGGTTGAGGCTGTTCGGCTGGGAGAAATCCCGGCGGAGGCGTCCAACAAACACTTCGTCCCGCTCGTTGGCGGTGATTGCCATGGGGTAGAGATTTTGCATGGGCTCGTCTTGCACGACGATGCCGGGGGATTGAGCCAACAGGGTGCGAACCTCGTCCAAGTCGTAGTCTTTCTCGAATTCGAGGTTGATGCTCTCGGAGTGTCCGCCCACGACGGGAACCCGCACGGCTGTGGCGGTTACTTTAATCGTGTCGTCGTTCAATATTTTGCACGTTTCGTTCACGAGTTTCATCTCTTCCTTCGTGTACCCGTTCTCGGTGAACGAGTCACAGTGCGGGAGGCAGTTGCGGTCGATGGGGTGAGCGTAGGCTTTCTTTACTTCTTTGCCTTCCCGTTCGCCTTCTAGCTGGTTGATGCCTTTCAGACCGCTTCCGGTGACGGATTGGTAGGTGGATACCACCACGCGTTTGATTCCGTATTTCTTGTGCAGGGGAGCCAAGGCGACCAGCATCTGTATCGTCGAGCAATTGGGATTGGCTATGATTTTATCTTCCCGGGTTAGCGTGTCGGCGTTAATCTCCGGTATCACGAGTTTTTTCGTGGGGTCCATTCTCCACGCGGAGGAATTGTCGACCACGGTTATTCCCGCGGCGGCAAACTTGGGAGCCCATTCGAGGGAGGTGTCCCCCCCGGCGGAGAAAATAGCGATTTGGGGTTTCATGTCGATAGCGTCCTGCATTCCCATGACTTTATAGTTTTTTCCCTTGAAGGTGATTTCTTTACCCACGGAACGCTCGCTGGCGACCGGTATCAGTTCTGTTACCGGAAAATTCCTTTCTTCCAAAACCTGCAACATTTTTCTTCCTACAAGACCTGTTGCGCCTACTACTGCTACTTTCATTTCGAATGGATTTTTAATTGTTTGAAAGCCTGTTACGGCATTTCTTGTATATAAGTTAGTTGTTTTATTACCGGGTCAAAAATAGTGAATAAGCATTGCTTCGGCAATAGGAACGAGGTATTTTTTCAATATTGTGTCCCCGTGTTAAAATTGTAACAGAACGGTTGACATACCCTTGAATGCCCCTTCTTTAATCTCAATCTGTGGCACGTGCGAATTTATTGTCTGGTGAATCATCGCGAGAACAGGCATGTCGTTGGTGTTAAAAAAGCCTATTGTTTACTAAATCGTGGGCGAAGAGTGGGCAAACCGTGGGCGATGAGTAGGCGATGTCGCCTAACACCCGCCCAATACTCACCCGAAAGTCACCTGCCGGGGTTATGTAACAGTTGGTTTACAGGAGTATATCCCTAGTTTTTGCAGGAAGTGTTTACCGTGTGATCCATGCCTCGCCGTTGCACCATCTCTTTGTCTTGTTTTTTCAAACCGACTTCGTAGTAATTGATCGGGTTGTCGTGATCACCGAGGTACATACGCGGTTGTCGTTTGAAAACCGGGTTGACTAGCGAAAATTCCGGCTCGAAGTGCGAGGTGTTGATCTCGGCAAGGTTCAGCAGGGTATGGAAAATATGGTTCGTGGCAACGGGTGCGTTGCTGTTGTAGCGTGCCACTTGATAGAAATTGGGACGTGCCTCGATGTAATTGTCCGAGAACCAGATCATGAACGGGATATGTAGCTGATAATAGGTCGGGATCGGCGAGGCGTGCAGGAAGCGTTTCCGGCTGTCGTCGAGCAGGTCTTCCCCGTGGTCGGGGGAGTAAATCATGGTGGCGTCGCTGCCGGAGGCGCGTAATATCTCGATCACGTTGTGCAGGAAATGATCCGTGTAAATGATACTGTTATCGTAGGCGTTGACGAGTTGTGCCTTGTTTTTGTATTCGATTTCGGTGGCGTCAGCCGGGGTAAAGTGAGCGAACTCTTCCGGGTAGCGTTCCTTGTAATTGAAGTGTGAACCGTAAGTGTGGAACACGATGAGGAGGTTGTCGTTTGCCAGCGAGTCGATATAATGCTGCATGAAAGGTAACATGGCTTCGTCGTAATTGTTGATCGTGATTAAACCGCCGTCCTCGGTGGGGCGGATGTTTTTGTAATAATCAGCTTCCTCGCCGAAATAGTCGGTAAACGAGCGGTTCGGTACTTGGTTGGAAAGGAACACGGTCTTGAATCCGGCTTCCTTGAATGCGGTCACTACACTTTTTTGGGTGTATAGGCGCTCGTAATGACAGGCGTCGGCGGCAGACAGGATGAGAGGCACGCTTTTGTGCGTGGTATTCGATTGCGTGATGGCGTCTTTGTACAAGACGAGGTTAGCCTCGTTTTTCAACTTCGGGTTGGTTTCCCGTTCATAGCCCCACAAGCTCCAATTCTCGGCACGTCCGGCTTCCCCGATGACGAGGACGTATATTTCCCGGCGTTCATGGACGGTATCCCGTGTGGCGTGGAACGTGAAGTCCTTGGAGGTGACGGGGTAATCCATGCTGCGGTTCCATTTCTTGCAGGCAAAGTAGAAGTTGTACATCACGTTTGCCGGGTAGAGGTCTGTTTTTACCTCGTAGGTGTTGTCCCGTCTTTTCTCGTAAGCGGTAAGACCGGAGCCGATGATGAGTAACACGAGTCCCCACGTGATCATTTTCCGGCGAAAAGCGGCAGGGCGGACTACCTTGTGATGGACCGCGATGGAAGCCAGCACGATGACCGGGATGTACAGAACGCACACGATGATGATGGAGGGCCAGATGTTGCCCAGCAGTTCGCCCGCCTCGGATGCGTTCGTGGTGGGCAGGTTCAGGAACATGTCCACGGCAATGACGGATTCCCCGAAGAGGTAGAATAGCACGAGTTGGAACGCGTGCAGGATAAGCACGGGGATGAGTATGAGTTGCATGAGTCCCGCCCGTTTGAAGAGCGAGAAGACGATCATGTAGATGCTCAAGGGAACAAGAATCAGGATGATCTTCCCGATTGCGGAGAGAGGTTCCGTGAATATCAGGCAGAAGTTGGGGACAAGGTTCAACACGATGAAGAGCCAGAACAGGGTTTTGCTCTTTTTCACGAAGTTGACAAGTCCTTTAGAAAGCCTCGTTAATATTGAAGTAGAATGCTTTGACGCCTTTGCCGATACCATAATCCAATCTTACGTTAATTCTGTTTTTAAATTCCCAACGGTAGCCGATGCCATAAGTGGGCAGGGTGTGGCTCCATTTAAACTTGTCCATGTCCGGAAACACGTTTCCGGCACCTGCCCACGCGGTTATGCCGTGGCGGTTGTATATTTTTTGACGGAGTTCTACTTGCGCCTGTATCAGGTCATTGTCACGGTAGCGTCCCTCGTAGTAACCTCTCATGCTGTACGAACCGCCCATCAGGGCAACCATACTCCACGGGGTGTCCCCGTAGTTGAATATTCCTTGTAATTGCGTGGCAACGATAGCTCCTTTCCACGCTTTGTGATAGTACCGGAAGTCGAAGCTGGTACGCTTGAAATCCTGATCGTTACCGAGGAAGCCGGGAAAGAACTGTTGCTCCAGTTGTACGTAGATTCCCTTGTAAGGGTTCGGGATAAAATCTCTCGAGTCATACGAGATTATGATTCCGGGCCCGAAGGTGGTGACGTTCTTGGGTGCCCCGTTGAGGAAGCTGATGTCGTCGAAATCTTTCGCGTTCACGTTGCGGAACATGAGGTTGGGACCCACGTAGAGGTTGGGTGCCAAACGCCACAGGAGTTCTAGTTTGACTTGTTGTTCCAGTCGTTTATATTCGGTGTTGCGGTCTTCATGTCTGCCGGCTTCATAACCGATGCCCCAGAATTCGCTGGGGAAGGAGAAAAAGTACATGTTGGCGTTGAGCCGGAAACGGTCACGCGGGAAGATGCTATTGTTCCGGATTCCCAGCAGGTAGAAACCCGTGGTGGTGATGTCCCCGTAGATGGCGACGTTGGAGGGGGATATGGTTTTGTCGTGCCGGTCGATACGGTATAGCCCGGATGCCACGAGTCCGAGCCCCAGTTTGGTGTCGCTCGAAAAATGCGGTCCCCCGATAATAGAGAAGTCGAATCGCTTTTCGGCTTTCTCTTTGTTGGCGTCCGCGAAATAACGGTAGAACCGATGGAAGAATCCGGTCTTCACGGGTGTGGTGTCAACGGTGACCGTGTCTTGCCCGGTGGCGGAAAGCGACAGGACGCATAATAACGCGATATATAGTGTATGTCGAATCATTTCAGATTGATAAAGTTAAATTAGCATAGATTAAACAATCATTCATCTCGTGATTTCCTTGTACGCAATATTTGTGCCAATTGTTGGGTTAGCCGACAGAGATTCTTTTGGCAGGTCGTATAATCATTAGGGAAAAGTAAGGGAATTCGATTTCCACGAGGGCGTTCCGGTCGGTTTCATGTTGTTCGTTCGCGGTACCCACGTTTTGGTAATAGTGGTATTCGGCATCCGGGTGTTGACGGATGAATTCGTGGACGGTATCGGTGCATTGCGATAATTTCATGATGACGATAACGTGGTTCGTGGTGGTGAGTTCGTGAAGTTCTTCCGGCGTTGTTTTGCCCGGCAGGACGACGAGTTTTTCTTCCTGTTTCACGATATGAAGTCCCGATACCGCTCCCGCGGCGATGAACGCGGGTACTCCGGCAATGACGGAGGTGGGGATGTGCATGGAGGCGAGTTTCTCGAACATGTAGTTGCCGGAAGAGTAGAAGCCGGAATCGCCTTCGGCAGTGACGGCAACCGTTTTCCCCTCGGCAACCCGTGCCGCGATTTCGAGGCAGAGCTCATCGTAAGCCCGATTGGCAAACGTGCGGTCTTTGGACATCGGGACGTGGAAGACTCGGATTTTATTAGCCTCGACGGGTAGGGACAGGATGATGTCCCGAGAGTACGATTTGAAAGTCCCTTCTTTGCTTTTCGTGCCGGGGCAATAGATTACGTCAACTTCCTGCAAGGCTTTTAATGCCTTGACCGTTATTAACTCCGGATCGCCCGGACCGAGGGAGATGCTGATTACTTTCATAGTCTATTAAGTCTATAAAGTCCGTAAAGTCTATAAGGTCCATAAGGTCAGTTCTCGAAGTTGTCGTGATGTTTCTGGTGTTTGGGACTTTACGACTTTATGGACCTTATGGACTTTATGGACCTTTTGAACTGATTCCGGGTGCAAAAGTCGTTAAAAAACGGATACGCTCAAAATAATATTTATATATTTGCAGGCGTCTTGGTGCTTCCGTGTTGGAAGAAAAGGGAATCCGGTGAAATTCCGGGGCTGTCCCCGCAGCTGTAAAGTCGTTTCCTGCCTCGAAGGTGGGCAGATCTTTTCGATAAAACCACTGGATTGGAATCCGGGAAGGAGAAAAGATGACAAGCCAGAAAACCTGCCAGATGACACGAATGATTAATACTTTCGGAGGAAAAGAGATGAATGGATTAGTACGTTTATTGTGTATTTTGTGTGCTTGCGGAGTGTTTTGTTGCTGCAAGTCGAAAACGAGTAAGAAGTCGGTCGAGAAACAGACCGTTCAGGCGGGGAGCGATTCGATTCCCCGGGTTCGGATTAAATACGCTAAAGGGTTTTGGTTGGAGTACCGGGACGGGTATGCCGTGTTGAATGTCAAAGACCCGCAGGAGAGTAGCCACACGTGTTACCAGTACGCTTTGATTCCCCGGGGAAAGAAGGTGCAACCCCCGGCGGAGTTGCCCGTGGTGGAGGTTCCGGTGCGAAGCGTGGTGTGCATGACTTCTTTGCAGTTGTCTAATTTTATCAAACTGGACGCGATAGACCGGGTGGTGGGTATCACGAGTACCCGTTTTCTTTTTAACGGGGAGATGCAGAAGCGGGTGGACGAGGGGAAGACTCGCCGTATCGGGATAGAGGGGAATTTTGATAACGAGATTATCATGAGCCTGAATCCCGACTTGATGTTGATTTCGCCTTTTAAACGCGGGGGGTATGATGCCGTGAAAGATATCGGGATTCCTTTGGTGCCGCATCTCGGGTACAAGGAGATGACTCCTCTCGGGCAGGCGGAATGGATTAAGTTCGTGGGGTTGTTGCTGGGAATGGAGGATAAGGCGGGGGTGGAATTTGACAGGATAGAGAACCGGTATAATTCGTTGAAAGCGATGGTTGGTGACGTGGAACGCCGTCCCGTGGTGTTTAGCGGGGAGCTGAGAGGCGGGGTGTGGTATGCCGTGGGGGGAAAGAGTTTTCTGGCACAGCTTTTCCATGACGCGGGGGCGGATTATTTCTTGAAAGACGACCCCCGTTCGGGTGGGGTGACGTTGGATTTCGAGACGGTGTACAATCAGGCGGAGAGTGCCGACTACTGGAGAATCGCGAATAGTTTTGCCGGGGAGTATTGTTATGCCGCGTTGAAGGCGCAAGACGAGCGTTACGCTGATTTCAAGGCTTTTAAGGATAAACGTGTCATTTATTGTAACATGCGGGAGAAGCCGTTTTACGAGAGTATGCCCGCCGAACCGGAGGTGGTGCTTGCCGATATGATTCGGGTGTTTCACCCGGGTGTGTTGCCCGACCATGAACCGGTGTATTACGATTTGCTTAATAAATAAGAGTGCATGGGACGAGGGAGAAATACGATATGGATGTTTTTTATCACGGTGTCTATCGTGGTGTTTTTGTTATTGAATATGTTGTTGGGCTCGGTGTCTATCCCGTTTTCCTCGGTTTGGAACGTGCTGACGGGTAGCGGGGATGAACCGGTGGCTTGGCAGAATATAATTTTGAAGTCCCGGTTGCCGCAGGCGTTGACGGCGTTGGTGGCGGGTGCGGGACTTTCTATCAGCGGGTTGCAGATGCAGACTATTTTCCGTAATCCGTTGGCGGGACCTTCCGTGCTGGGTATCAGTTCGGGGGCGAGTCTGGGGGTGGCTTTCGTGGTGTTGTTGTCCGGTAAACTGGGGGGAGTGGCCTTGAGTCGTCTGGGATTTATCGGGGAGGTGGCGCTGTCTGTCGCGGCTATCGCGGGGGCGTTGTCCGTGATGGGATTAATCGTTTTCGCTTCCCGGAAGATACGGGGGAGTGTTACTCTCTTGATTATCGGGGTGATGATAGGGTATATCGCGAATGCCGTTATCGGGGTGCTGAAGTTTTTCAGCGTGGAGGAGGATATCAAGGCGTACGTGATTTGGGGATTGGGTAGTTTCGCCCGGGTTTCGGGGAACCAGATGATGTTGTTCGTGACGATTATGGCGGTGATTATCCCGCTGTCTTTTTTGTTGATTAAGTCGTTGAATCTGTTGATGCTGGGGGACGGGTACGCCCGTAATCTGGGATTGAATATCAATCGTGCCCGGGTGTGGGTGATTACTTGCTCCGGGGTGTTGACGGCGATTGTTACGGCTTATTGCGGTCCGATTATCTTTTTGGGGTTGGCGGTGCCTCACTTGTGTCGCGCGATATTCCAGACTTCAGACCACCGGGTATTGATGCCGACCTCGATGCTGGTGGGGGCTTCGCTGGCATTGCTTTGTAATCTGATAGCCCGTTTGCCGGGGTTCGAGGGGGCTTTGCCCGTGAATTCGGTGACGGCATTGGTCGGGGCGCCGGTGGTGGCGTCGGTGTTGTTCGGGAAACGGAAGAGGAATGAGGTGGAAATTTGAGGTTCGCCTGCGGCGAGTTGCAAGTTACAAGTTGGCAAGTTACAAGTTTATTTTGAATTTTAAATTTGGGTTATGGTTCGTTTGGTAAATCTTTCTATCGGGTACAAGAGTAAGAGTGACACGAAGGTGGTGGCTCAAGGGATTTGCACGGAGATAAACGGGGGGGAGTTGACTTGTCTTTTGGGGGCGAATGGAGTGGGGAAGTCCACGCTTTTGCGCACCTTGTCGGCGTTTCAACCGAAGTTGGGAGGGGAGATTTTTATTATGGGGCGGGAACTCGGTACTTATTCAGACAAGGAGTTGTCGAAGACGATAGGCGTGGTGCTGACCGAGAAATGCGACGTGCGCAACATGAGTGCCCGGGAGTTGATAGGGATGGGAAGAAGTCCGTATACCGGTTTCTGGGGAACGCTTGACAAGGAGGACAGCCGGATAGTGGAGGAGTCGATAGCGCTGGTGAAGATTGAGAATCTGGCTTCCCGTATGGTACACACGCTGAGTGACGGGGAGCGGCAGAAGGTGATGATAGCGAAAGCGTTGGCACAACAGACACCCGTGATATTTTTGGATGAGCCGACGGCATTTTTGGATTTCCCGAGTAAGGTGGAGATTATGCAGTTGCTTCACCGGTTGACACGAGAAACCGGGAAGACTATATTTCTTTCGACGCACGATTTGGAACTCGCCTTGCAGATTGCCGACAAGATATGGCTGATGGATAAGCAACACGGCATCACGATAGGCACACCGGAAGATTTGGCGTTGGAGGGACATTTGAGTAGTTTTTTTGCCCGTAAGGGGATTGTTTTTGATATGGAAACAGGGTTGTTTCGGATAGAGAATCAATATACTTCGCGTGTGCGCTTACAGGGACACGGGCAAAAGTATGCCATGGTGCGGAAGGCGTTGCAGCGTAACGGAATGTTGGCAAACCGGAACGTGGAGTCGGAGGTGTACGTGGAAACGGGTGATTTGACAACTTCGGGTTTCAAGATTAACGTGCCGGGAAAGCCCGTGATAGAGGTGCAGACGATTGAAGAGTTGTTAAGCGCTATGCCTGCTGTCTTGCCGGAAGGGTAAAAAATAAGGCAGTTCCTTATTCAGGGCCGCCTTGCTTCTTTTGCGGTTGTAAACTTTCTTTGATTTGTGAACCCTGCTGATGTTCACGGGATGGAGATGCTCTCGTATCTCTTCTTCCCTTCGGGCTTTCCTCGTTGCTTTCAAGTAGTCTTCCCGGGTAATTTTGGTTTTGTTTTTCATTATAATTTATTTTCGGCAAAGATACGCAATTATTTTGATAATCTAATCACTCGATTTTCTCGTTGCAGGGCAAATGCGTCAAAACGCTTTTCGCCTTGTCCTCGTTGCTGATTGCTTAATCTTTTGACGGACTTATTCTTCCGGAATAAGAATAATCTCTAAACGTGTCCGCGAGAGCAAGGGGAGGCAGTGGGTGTAGCAATGTTGCACGAGGGTATCGAAGAAAGCGGGGGTGTGGGCAAAGATGTCCCATAGTTCGCGGGCGAGGGTGATGTCGGCAATGCGGGCTATGGATGAAGGGGGGCATTGGCTTTCGGCAGCGAGGCGGGTGATGAAGGCTTTGTTCATCACGACATGTTTGCTATGCGTGTCGAGGTTGCCCTCGGCGAGTTTGACGGCTTTGCCTATCATGATGCCCATGGTGACGGAGGGGATGGACTCGGTTTCTGCCAGTTTGAGGGTTTCGCCGATGAAGTTGCCGTAGTGGATAAAGGCTTGGTCGGGCAGTTCGGGGAAGCGGGAGCGGAGTGTCTTTTCGCTTTTGGCGCCGGAGTTGATGACGATGTGGTTACAACCAAGGGCTTTGGCTACCTGTATTTCTTTGCGGATGCTGTTGACGAAGGCTTCCGAGGAGAAAGGGCGTACTACTCCGGAGGTGCCGATGATGGAAATACCGCCCGTGATGCCGAGGCGGGGATTGAATGTCTTGGTGGCGAGTTCTCTGCCGCCGGGTACGGAGATACGGATGTCGATGCCGGGTATATCCTTATGCTCCCGGAGCAGGCGTTCCGCTTCCCGTGTCATCATGGCACGGGGAGTGGTATTGATGGCTGGTTCCCCCACGGGTATGCCCAAACCGGGAAGCGTGACGGTGCCGACTCCTTCGCCTTGTAGAAAATGGACGCCGGGAGTGGCGGACGGGGTAACTTCCGCGTATATC
>QWCH01002301.1_pt1 | contig 24629 bp, 16 predicted proteins | sample 1972671 | NCBI WGS metagenome assembly QWCH01 (sample SAMN09866713, study PRJNA288562) | Human gut metagenome isolate term3_stool, whole genome shotgun sequencing... | isolation source: gut | host: Homo sapiens | place: USA: California
AAGGAATGAAACGGGTGGAGCGATTAACCCGAACCCGTATCCGTTTACATTTCACAGATGGGGATACCGCGATTGTCGGGAGAGTTGTAAATAAAGCAATTAGCAATAACTGGCATCTGCGAGAGATATCTTTGGAAAAAGAGTCTTTGGATAAAGTATTTGCTAAATTATCTGGTAAATCATTCTAAAAGAATTTATATTGATGAGGACAATAACAAGAATAATGAAGACGGAACTGAGAGTTCTGTTCTTTTCCCCGATAGCTTGGATGGTATTGATTGTTTTTGCCTTTCAGGCAGGGATAGCTTATTGTGATGAATATGCTGATCAGTTGCGTAGCCTGGCGATGGGATACAGGCCTTATTATTTAACAAGGTCTTTATTGGCGGGGCATGGCGGGGTATTTGCGCAGATGTTGAATTACCTTTACCTGTATATCCCACTTTTGACCATGGGGCTGATGAGCAGGGAATTGAGTAGTGGTTCTATCAAATTGCTTTATTCATCTCCTGTATCCAATTTGCAAATCGTGTTGGGAAAATATCTTTCGATAGTGGTTTACGGTTTGGTGTTGGTGTGTATATTATTAATCCCGTTATTTTTTACTATATTCACGATAAAAGATCCTGACATCCCGTTAATGTTCACGTCATTATTGGGTGTATTTCTCACGATATGCGCTTATGGAGCGATCGGATTATTTATGTCCACGATCACGAAATATCAGGTCGTGGCGGCTATCGGAACTTTGGCGGTATTAGCCGTGTTGAATTTTATCGGTGGTGTCGGACAGGATATCGAGTTCGTGCGGGACTTAACTTATTGGTTGTCTATTTCCGGGCGTTCGAAGATATTTCTTGAAGGAATGATATGCAGTCGGGATATTTTTTATTTCGTGTTGGTTATTTTTATGTTCTTGGCATTCACGTTTATCAAGTTGCAGGGGGAACGATTGAAGAGATCCGTGGGGAGGACAGCCGGTAGTTATCTGGTCGTTTTTGCTTTGGTATTATTATCCGGGTATGGTTCTTCACGTCCTCAAATGATTGTTTATTATGATGCGACAGCCACGAAATTGAATACCCTCACGGAAAATAGTCAGGAGATCATGAAGCAATTGGATGGTGGGTTGACATTGACGACTTACGTGAATCTATTGGACGACACGTGGTATAATGGTTCTCCAAGTTCCAAAAATTATGATATGGAGCGCTTCGAGCGTTACGTGCGTTTTAAACCGGAGATGAAGATTAACTACGTCTATTACTATGGAAAAGGCACAAGTCAGCATTACGATAAGATATACAAAGACCTGTCCCCAAAGGAGCGTATGTTGAAAGTGTGTGAAGGATATAGTTATGATCCGAAAATGTTTATTTCAGCGGAGGAAGTTCAGAAAATGGATGATATATCAGCAGAAAACGGTCGCTTCGTTCGGGTATTCAAGCGGGATAACGGTCAGAAGGCATTTTTGCGGATTTATGAGGATATGTATGTCCACCCCTTTGAAAGTGAAATTACGGCGGCTCTGAAAACATTGGTCGGTAAATCACCCGTGGTGGCATTTGTCAAGGGGCATGGAGAGCGTGAGTGTGATGATTACGGGGAGCGGGGATATGCCGCTTTTGCCAAGAATCCGACTTTCCGGAGTGCTCTGATCAATCAGGGATTTCAGGTAAAGGAGCTGAATCTTGATATTTCGGTTCCGGGTGATGTGGATGTTTTGGTTATTGCCGATATGAAATCGTCCTTTACGCCGGAAGAATACGCCCATTACAGTGCTTACGTGGATCGGGGCGGTTGTTTGATCGTGTTAGGGGAACCGAAACGTCAGGTTTTTATGAACCCGGTGGTCGAGAAATTGGGTTTGCGTTTTTCAGATGGAATGTTGGTTGCTCCGTCCAAGGAGTATTTGGATGATATTATTGCTGCGAATGTTATGGAAGGTGCGCTGAAAGCTTCCCCGTATTTCGCGAGTATGATAAGAGGACGTAAAACCGTCATAACACCTTCGGCATGTGCTGTTCAGGTGGTGGATGGAAATAAAGGTTTTGAAATTTCAGAAGTATTGGCTACCCCCGCTCAAGGTTCTTGGATTGAATACGAAACAACAGATTTCTTGAACGAGACCTCCAAGTTAAACCCGGAGAAAGGGGAAGTGGAGCAATCCAATTCGGTCATGTTATATTTAACTCGGGATATACCGAATAAACCGCAGCAAAGAATATTCGTGTTCGGTGATGCCGATTGCTTGTCAACAAAAGAGTTGTCAACCAATCGTGCAGGACTTAATGCTTCTAATTTCGATATGATCACGGAAATGTTCCGCAGCCTCTCTTATGGAGAATATCCGATAGAAACTGCTCGGGTGCGTCCACCGGATGATAATGTCAACATCCCGCAGGATTCAATGTTCTGGCTTCAGCTATTCTTTATTTGGTTGATTCCGCTTTCCATTCTGGCGTGGTGCATCATGTTCTTGATCGGGAGAAAGAGAAAATAATTTTCGAAGACCGTAGATGTGTTTTGTGAAGGAGGTGTCCGTTAATTTCGGATACCTCCTTCTTTTGTCAAAGTGTTTTCAAAATTATGGGAAGGTTTTGGTATTTCAAATTAAGTCGTATATTTGTACAAGTTACGTGAAGGTGTACAAATGAATACGGATGATAATTTATTGATCAAACAAATTGCCCGAGGGGATGAGGGAGCATTTAAAGCTTTGTATGAAGAGTTTTTTCATGTATTGCTGGCAGTTGCTTGTAAATACGTGGAACGGGAAGTGGCGGAAGATATCGTGCAGGATGTGTTTTTTAAATTGTGGAGTACTCCTCAAAAATTTCTGCACACGACAGATTTACGTTTTTATTTGTATCGTTCGGTTCAGAACGGGTGTTTGAATTATATCCGGAACAAGAAAGTTGAGGAGGGGTATAGAAATAAAGCAGAGATGGTCACGGAAGATTTCTTTTATAATGTTTTGTTGGAAGAAGAAATTTTTATTCGGTTGAGAAAAGCTGTCGATGAACTTTCGGAGAAATATCGCGTGGTAATAAACCTGAATTTAGATGGATTGAGTGACAAAGAAATTGCCGAAAGGTTGGGTATCACGCTAGATGCTGTCAAACAGCAGAAAAAGAGAGGAAAAGAGCGATTGAGAGAGCAGCTGGATCATCCTTTCTTGATATTGTTTTTGATTTTTCTTTAATTTTTTGTCACTTTTCTTGTTGTTCCGTGTCATTTAATAAAAAAATAAAATGACGGAACGATTTCAATATATTAATCACATTGCAGATTTAATTGCTTTAGAGCTAACAGGGAAAATTAGTGGAGAAGAGCAACAAGAATTGGACTGTTGGAAAAAAGAGTCTCCGGAGCATATGGAGTTATACAAGAAATATCATTCGGAGATTTTTGTGGCTCATAAATTTGAATTTGTAAAGGAACATGATCTTAGAGAAGCCTATCAAGTTTTCGTGGAGAGAACATATAGAGCCGTACGACGTAGACGGAGAATCATGTTTTATCGCTACGTCGGAGTTATTCTTTTGTTATTTACGCTTGGAAGTATCGTTTTTTTGACTCGGGAGAAAGAAGAAGTGCCTGTATTTTTAGCACAAAAGATAATGCCTGGGACTTGTAAAGCTGTCCTAACCCAACCGGACGGTTTGAAAGTGGATATTTCAAATACATCTTATTTGGATTATATTACAAATAAGTCTTTGCCTGTAGTTTCCATGGAGAAGGAGGAACTCGATACACTTCCCTTGCGTTATTATACTATTACTATACCACGGGGCGGAGAGTATTCGTTGACATTAAGTGATGGTAGTATTTTGACAATGAATTCGGAGTCAGAAATTCGTATTCCGGAGAATTTTGATAAAAGACAACGGGATGTTTACATGAGTGGGGAGATTTATTTCGAAATAGCTCGGGATACGGCAGTCCCTTTTATTGTTCATACTGATCGCGGAAATATTAAAGTCTTGGGGACTTCTTTTAATGTTAGGGATTATCAGGACGAAACTTTTCTGGAAACAACTCTTGTAAGTGGAAAAATTGCATTTAATCAATCCGAAAAGGAGGTTTATTTGAAACCTAATGAACAGTTGCGTTTAAATAAAGAGAACGGAGAAACTACCGTGGAAATGGTTGATGTTCGTTTATATTGTTCGTGGAAAGAGGGGCGTTTTGTTTTCGAGAAGGAACGTTTGGAAAATATAATGAATACAATATCCCGATGGTATAACATTAATGTTTCTTATGAAGATCAAGCCGTGAAGGATATTTTATTTACCGGAAATATCAAACGGTATGGTGACTTGGAACAAGTGATTGAAATGTTGAAATTAATAAACAAAATTGATATCGAAGTAAAAGGAAATGATGTTTTTATAAAGGATTGCCAATAAAAAAACAGGTGATACTCTCAATATCACCTGTTTAATTCACCCGGAGAATGTCCGGAAAAATAGTATTTATTTGAATTACAAATGTATGAAAAAAAAGTTCAATTACAAAGACCATAGATGTGGTCTTCGAAAATGTTCTATTATGATGAGGTTTACAATCTTATTTATCTTGTTGTCAGTTCTCCAGATCAGAGCTGAAGTGAAGTCACAGGAAACATTGTTTAATCTGAAGATGGATGATGTTTCATTGATAGAAGTACTAAAGGCAGTTGAATCTCAAGGTAATTATACTTGTTTGTATAGTTACAGCGAGGTAGCTGATGTATTACATCTGAGTATAGATGTAAAGAATGCAAGTGTCCAAGATGTTTTGAAACAAGTGTTGAAAGGAACGAATTTGCAGTTCAAAATTGTAGATCAAACAATTGTTATTCAGAATGTGAAATCTAAATCTGAATCGACGAAAACCGAACAGAAAAAAATTAAAGGGCGTGTGCTGGATAAAGAGCGGCTTCCACTTCCCGGGGTGACTGTTTTGATTAAAGGAACACTTGTGGGGTGTGCTACTGATACGGCGGGGCGTTTTACTTTGGTGTTGCCTGAAAATAAAGATTTGACACTAGAATTCCGTTTTGTCGGCATGGAGCCAAAAGAGGTGAAATTGAAAGATATCACAGATCAGAATATTCTGGAAGGGAAAACTGATTTGTTGGTGGTGCTTATGGAGCAAGCAGAGAGCCTCGATGATGTTGTTGTGACGGGATACGCTAATGTTAGAAAAGAATCATACACGGGTACGGCAGTCAGAATAGAGGGGAAAGATATATTGAAGGTTGGAAACCGTAACGTGATATCGGCTTTACAAGTATTCGATCCTTCATTTCGGATTATGGAAAATAATTTGATGGGGTCGGATCCCAATACCATACCGGAGTTTTATATTCGGGGACAATCGGGGGTTGGTATTCGAGAATTGGATGTCTCGGATGTTTCTGAAGCAAAGTTAAAAAATAACCCCAACTTACCTATTTTTATTTTGGATGGTTTTGACGTGAGTGCTGAAAAAATCTATGATATGGACCCAACCCGTATTCATAGTATCACGATATTGAAAGATGCGGCAGCAACAGCTATTTATGGTTCCCGGGCTTCGAATGGTGTCATTGTTGTTGAAACGAAAGCCCCGAAAGCCGGGAAGTTAAATGTGAGTTATAATCTAGTTGGTAGTATCACAACCCCGGATTTGTCCAGCTATGATTATTTTAATGCAAAGGAAAAATTGGATGCGGAGGTTGCTGCCGGATATTACGAGGTGAATGACCAGCAATCACTTCGAGAGGTTTACGCCCACTATATTGATAAGATGAATGCTATCAATAAAGGAGTCGATACTTATTGGCTGAGTCAGCCGTTGAGAACCGGTTTTAATCACAAGCACAGCTTGTACGTGGATGGTGGTAATGATGCTGTACGTTATGGGATAGAACTTCGGTACGATAACGAGAACGGGGTGATGAAGAAATCATACCGGAATCGGGTGGGAGCCGGTTTTTATATTGACTATCGTTTGAAAAATATGCAGATACGTAATCATGTTTCCTATGATCGGGTAAATGCGAAGAATTCTCCATTTGGTAGTTTTGCCGATTTCGTGAAACAGTTACCCTATAACGAGATGAAAGATGAAACGGGACACTACTTGCCGACTTTGACAATGTATGGTAGTGGTAATCCTCCCGTGAATCCGATGTTCGAGGGGAAGGAAACAAAGAATTTCGACAAGAATTATTATGAGGAATTCACGAATAATTTTATGTTGGATTGGTATATTACAGATGCTTTCCGATTGAAAGCCCAATTGGCGTTGACCAAAAGAGTAGAAGGTTCAAAGACGTTTATAGATCCGAAATCAGGTACTTTCGCAAACGTGAGGGATGATCTTGGTGAGTTGAAAGGTTCTTTAGCTGTTTCTGACGGTAAGGATTTTCACTGGACCACGAATTTGTTGTTAATGTATAACCAAACTTTCGGCAATCATTATTTAACAGGGACATTGGGCTTAAATACAACCGAAACGACGTATTACAGTACTTCAAGTGCTTACAAGGGATTCCCTTCCGGAAGTTTGAATTCCATCATGTATGCCCAGCAGCAAGATGGAAAAACACAGGAAACGGATAATCATACCCGTTTGTTTGGAGCATTTCTGACGATGAACTACTCGTATAAAGATATTTACTTGTGTGATGTATCTTGTCGTTTGGACGGTTCCTCTGAATTTGGTGCGGATAAAAAGTGGGCTCCATTTTGGTCTGCGGGAGTTGGTTTGAATGTACATCGTTATAAATTTTTAAATGATAACGAATGGATTTCTCAGTTAAAGCTTACGGCTTCTTTCGGACAAACCGGTAAGGTAAATTTCCAACCCTATGCGGCCAAAGATATTTATGAAATCTATGATAAGAATTGGTACATCACGGGAATGGGCGTACAATTAATGGCTTTAGGGAACACCACACTGGGATGGGAAGTGAAAAATGCCACGAATGTAGGAGCGGAAATCACGTTGAAAGAAGGTTTGCTTTATTTGAAAACAACTTACTATCACGAGAAAACCACGGATATGATCACGGAGATCGATATTCCGTCATCATTCGGTTTCAATAAATATTTTGATAATTTGGGAGAAATCAAAAATACAGGTTTTGAATTCCAGTTACGTTCGGATATATTGAATAAAAAAGATATGTTGTTTTCAGTATTTGCCAATCTTTCCCACAATAAAAATGAGATATTGAAAATATCCAATTCATTGAGTAATTATAACGATAAAGTAAATGAACATTACGAAGGTTATAATCAATGGAATTCCAGTGACGAGAAATACGCGAAACCATTTATGAAATATGAAGAAGGTGGTTCGTTAACCTCCATTTTCGGAATGAAGTCTTTGGGGATTGATCCGTCTAGCGGGCAGGAAGTATTCGAGAGAAAGGACGGAACAATTACCTATGATTGGGAAGCAAACGAGCAACAGATAATAGGAAACACTGAGCCCGATGCTAAAGGTTCATTTGGTTTTAACTTCATGTGGAAATCATTATCTGTTTACGCTTCTTTCATGTATGAATTCGGGGGAGAACGCTACAATGATACTTACCCTACTCATATTGAAAGTGTGGATTTATGGAGACATAATGCGGATAAACGAGTTTATTCCGATCGTTGGATGCATATCGGCGACCGTACTCCATTGAAGAATATTGCAGACCGGTCGGCAGTATCTCGTCCAACTTCCCGTTTTGTTCAAAAATATAATACCCTTGATTTTAATTCATTGAGTGTTTCATGGTCATTTGAAGGCAATTGGATTAAGAAGTTAAAAATAAACACTTTGAAGTTACAATTTAATACGACAGGATTGGCTCATTTTTCAACGGTAAAACAAGAAAGAGGGACATCCTATCCTTATGCCAGAGTATATGATTTGACATTGAATGTTAGCTTTTAATCGTAAAAGTGTTGATTATGAAAAGAAATATTGTTTTATTATTATTATTCGTGTTGACGGCTTCATGTAATGATTGGCTGGAAATTACACCGAAGAGTCAAATAAGTAAGGAAAAATTGTATTCTGACGAAATTGGCTTTCAGAATGCATTGAATGGTATATATCAAGGAGCCTCTGTTTCAGATTTGTATGGTAAAAATCTGACTTGGGGTATGTTAACAGCTATTTCTCAGACTTATAATCCGGAATCACTACAAGAGGCGGAATCTTATTTTTCTGAATACACGTATGACAACGAATATACGAAACCTATTGTTACCGCGGTTTGGGAGGGGCTATACAAATTAATTGCTAATTGTAATTTACTATTGAATGAGATAAGTGATGCTTCTCCCTCGTTATTTACTTTGGATACAGTATCTAAAAATGTGATTACCGGGGAAGCGTTAGCGTTGAGAGCATTCTTCCATTTTGATATTATTCGTCTTTACGCTCCGGCTCCGGTGACGGAGGATGAAACTCCCTTAATTCCGTATCAGGCAGAATGGCCTTCGGAGATTAAAACGAATCTCGGCGTGACGGCTGCGTTGGAGGAGGTCATCAAGGATTTGTTATTGGCAAAAGACTATCTTGCTTTATGCGATACTTCGTTTAACAAGTCGGCCATGTCTAGTTTTGATGCTCGTTTTAACGGTAATTTCTGGCCCGCTCAAGGTGGTACTTTTATGAATTACCGGGGAATGCGGATGAATTATTGTGCAGTTTTGGGAATGTTGGCCCGCGTGTACCTTTATAAGGGAGATAAGGAACGTGCTTATCAATACGCGTGGGAATTTTATAATAAGTTCGTGTTTGGTAAAAAATGGTTTAAATATAATGCTCCCTATGACTTTACAGATGATTTGACATATCGATGTAAGAAGCATTTGTCTGATTGTTTGTTTGCTTTCTATAATTTTGACTTGCTGGATAATTATGCTGATTATACGGTATATTGGGGCGACCCGATGATGATTCAAGGTGTGGATGAAATTTTTGAAAATGACGGAGATGATTATCGTAAAAATTATCTATTGGAGAAGAAGGAGGACTGGGAGACGACCTATACCTCTCTAAAATACAGAAGAGTGAATTCATTCTCGATAGATTCCGGGGAAGGACGTGTATTACCCAACTTGCGAATGAGCGAAATATATTATATTTTGATCGAGTGCTTGTATGAAAAAGATCAAGCAAAAGCTTTTGAATTATTACAGGAATTGAGAAGGGCTAGAGGGTGCAAGCGTATAGTGAGCTCTGCTTTGGGAATTAGTGATTTACAGGATATTTTGATTAATGACGCTCGCCGGGAATTTATAGGGGAGGGGCAGTTGTTCTTCATGTATAAACGATTGAACAAATCTATTTTGAGTGTCGGTGCGGCAGTTAATCCCAGCAATAAGGTATTTGTATTGGGAATCCCGGATAGTCAGAAAATCTATTAATTAAGAAATTATGAAAAGATATTTATATTTAGCATTGTGTTTGTTGGGGATGATCGGATGTTCAACAGACAATATTGATTTGTATCAATCAGATGGATATATTTCTTTTGTGAATAAAGAGGCGGATACACTTATGATTTCGTTTTTCCTTTTGGGAAATTTGCAGGAATACGACTTACCTGTTGCGGTTCGGTTTACAGGAGAGCCTCTGCTGGAGAAAGAGGCTATTTCTCTTTCTGTGAATAAAGAAGGGACAACAGCTGACACTAAATTTTATGATTTGCCTCAACCCGAGTTTCAGGCGATGAGCCATTTGGATACTTTCTACGTGAAACTTAAAAATTTCTCGGAATTGCAGCAGAAGACGGTTACCCTATGTTTGGAACTGGCTGAAAACGAAAATTTTAAACTGGGAGATCGTTATTATCGCCGGATGCATTTGAAGATAAATGATAATGTTGCAAAACCTTCGTGGTGGACTCCTGATGTCGAGACTTATTATTTAGGGGGGTATTCCGATAAGAAATTTCGGGAATTGATGACAGCGGCACAACCCGATTTGAGTAAGGTGGACGAAGGGTTAATTCGTACTTGGGCTTTGAAATTGAAATATCATTTGGAAGAACGGGCATCTTCTCCGTTAGGACCTGTCACGGAGGTTGACGGTTCATTAATGAGTGTTCCTGTCAGAGGTTAATCTAAAATGAGAAAACGATGAGAATAAATAAATTACTTTATGGAATATTAATTGCCGTTTTCGGTTTTTCATCTTGTTATGATGACAAAGGCAATTACGATTACAAGGAATTGGGCGTTAACGATATCACAATATCATTTAAATCTTATACGGTAACACCGTTTTACGGTGAGCCTGCAATATTTGTTCCGATAATTAAATATGCCAATAAGGAGGTTGATACGACAATTTATAAATTTGAGTATTGTTTTGAGAAGTATGGTGTTGTGTGTACGGAGCGGAACATGAATTATGTGTTTCAAGGTGAAACGGGTAGTGTGTCTGGAATTGTGATAGCAACGGACACAACCACGGGTAAGAAATGGTATCAGTCGGTTTCTGTTTCCTATCAAAGTCCTTACGAGAAAGGATGGATAGTTTTATCCGATGATGGAGGGAAATCTCGACTCAATATGATACGCTTGAGGAATGACGAGTATGTCACAGACCAGAAATTGTACACGACGCTTTATGGTGAAGATTTGGGTACACAACCTTATCGCTTATTCTTGAATACAAAGGGAATGTCTTGGAATGAAAACAAGGAATTGCGTGTGCTACAATATGGTCCGGAGGGTTCGGTTTCCTTGAATCCGAAGAATTTGGAGAAAACAAAAACACTTGCATCGGAATTCGCTTCCGGCGAGGAACCCGATGGCTTGAAACCTGTTACTATGGGATTCTCGGCTAATGCTGCTGTTGTTGTAGGTGACAAAGGGGATATGTACACCCGAACTTATAATAATGATAAACTGAATTATAGTATGTTTGTGGATATACCAATGAAGTATAACAATCGGATATTGGATATTCAATATGTTTTGACTGATCATCCGATCCAGACTATGTATAATATTATTATATATGATCGGGCAACCCAACGTTTTATGACGATTTATGCGGCAGCTTATTATTACGCGGGTACGCCCAGTGTATTGAATCCTCCGGTTGTATTGCCTCCTAATATTCCTACACCGAACAAGCTGACAGGCTACGAGAATTTATATTCCCAGTTGTTCAACACCAGTTATTATGAAACGGGAGTGTTCGCTTTATTGAAAAACGAGGAGGGGAAAATTTTTGCTTACTCTTTTTCTTATGACACTGGCGATGATGTATGCACGGCTTTATCCATGAGTGAATTTACCGCAAGTGACAAGGTAAATGAAAATACAAAATTTCATCGTTTGAGATCCAGACCTTATTTATTTATTGCTACGGGTTCAGCCTTGTATTATTATGATTTGAACACGAATATAGCATATCCTTACAAAACTGATTTTTCCGGGAATATCACTTGTATCGAATCGGATTATATAAATAAAGACTCTGCGGTGGGTATAGGTTTGGATAATGGCGAGTTTTATTTGTTGGATGTGTCGGAAGATGTATTTATGAGCGGACAAATTCCGGAACCGATATATCATACGAAGGTGGCGGGGAAAGTCGTGGATTGTTTGTGTAAGTAGAATTTTATAAAAAATGAGATAGGTGTTATCAGGACAGGGAAGACAACCTGTCCTGATATTAGAGAACACGTGTTTTTTTACATATATGTAATTGTTTCAAGATCACTGCTATGAGATTTAAAATCATTTTTGTTTTGCTGGCAATGTTATGTATTGCCACTACAGTGGATGCTCGTAAAAAAGATAAGAAAAAAGCGAGTCAGGAGGTGAAGTTAGAGAAGAAAGACTCTAAATATGAAGAATTATTTAAAGATAAAGCTTGTGAATCGGTAAAAGGAATGCTTACGATTCATAAAATGGATGGAAAGGTATATTTCGAATTACCATTGAGTTTGTTGGGGCGTGAGATGCTGCTTGGCTCGACGGTAAGTGAGATTACGGATAATCGTTTTTCTATCGTGGGAGAAAAGCCGTATGACCCTCTACATGTAGTGTTCACGAAGGCAGATTCGATGGTTAGCCTGCGTTTGGTTACGTCTGATTTTGTTTCCCGGGATGAAAATATAATCGAGAGGATTCGGGAAAGCAAAGTTCCTGCTATTTTGAGAAATTTCGAAGTAAAAGCCTATACTCCGGATAGTACGGCAATTGTGATAGACGTTACAAGTTTTTTCTTGGATGATATCGATAATATGGGACCTTTTAATCCATATAGTCCTATCACCGGGTATGGTAGAGCTTGGATAGAGAAAGAATTTAAAGCCGGAGATTCTCGAATTGCAACAATCAAGGCTTTTTCTGATAATATTAGTGTGCAGTCTTCTATGGTGTATACCGTGAATGTCAGGGATGAGCGATATTATTATGTCTATAAGCAACCTTTCACGGCACTGATGAATCGTAGTTTGATTTTGTTGCCGGATGAACCGATGAAACCTAGACTAGCGGATCCTAGAATCAATATATTCGTGACAATGAAAACTTTATTCCGTAACGAGGGGAATGGGGTAAAAAGAATTTATTATGCCAATCGTTGGCGGTTGGAACCTAAAGACGAGGAAAAATTTCGTAATGGTGAATTAGTCGAGCCTCGTAAACCTATTATCTTCTACATAGATAATGCGTTTCCGGCAAGTTGGAAACCTTACATTAAAGAAGGAATTGAAAAATGGAATCTGGCTTTTGAAAAAATAGGTTTCAAGAATGCTATTGTTACGAGAGATTTTCCCACGGATGATCTGGAGTTTGATCCTGATAATCTGAAATATTCTTGTGTTCGTTATTCTCCTTCTCAAGTAGCGAACGCTATGGGACCTTCTTGGACAGATCCGAGGAGTGGAGAAATATTAAATGCTTCTGTCTATTTATATCATAACCTCATACAGTTGGTGCAAGACTGGCGTTTTTTACAAACTTCTCCGGCAGATCCGGAGGTGAGGAAGATGAAATTGGGGGATGATATGCTAGGAGAATGTATTCGTTACGTGGTGAGTCATGAAGTCGGTCATTGTTTGTCCTTAATGCATAATATGGCTGGTTCTTCAGCTATCCCGACAGATTCTTTACGTTCCCCGGCTTTCACCCAAAAGTATGGAACAACGTATTCTATTATGGATTATGCGCGCAATAATTATATCGCCCAACCGGGAGATAAAGAACGAGGGGTACGCTTGACTCCCCCGGAATTGGGAATCTATGATTATTTTTCAATTAAATGGCTGTATACTCCTTTTTTAGATATGCGGACTCCGGAAGAAGAAGTACCGGTCTTGTCGGCTTGGATCAGTGAAAAGTCCGGAGATCCTATTTATCGGTATGGAAAACAGCAGCTTGATGTGCACATTGATCCCAGTTCCATGGAAGAGGACTTGGGAGATAATGCCGTGAAATCGGCAGAATACGGGGTGAGAAATTTGAAATACGTGTTGGAGCATCTCAATGAATGGGTAGGAAAGAAAGACTTTGATTACTCTTTCCGGGCAAGAATGTATAATGAGGTTTTATACCAATACTTGCGGTACGTGAATCACGTGTTAAGTAATATCGGGGGTATCTATTTGAATGAACGCTATGCAAGTGACAAACGCCCGAGTTACCAGCCTGTACCCAAAGAGAGGCAAAAACAAGCATTGCACTTCTTGTTGCAGGAGATGAAAGATCTTTCATGGCTGAATGGCGAGCAGTTTAAAGAGGGGTTTGCGTTATCGGGGAATATGTCGAATTTAATTGAAGATGAATTGTTTGAATCATTGATGAACTGTCCTTTTGCTTTAAATCTATGTGCCGAAAAAACAAAAAGTAATCCTTACACGGAAGAAGAATTTATGGAAGATTTTTCTCGTTTCGTCTGGGAATCAACCCGAAAAGGAAAAACATTAACAGAAACCGAAAAATCGTGGCAGATTAAATTCTTGACTCATGTGTTTGGAAATGCAGGTGTACAGAAGGGACTGAACGAAGAATCAATGGGTGCTTTAGCTTTTACCGCGAATCAATGTCAGGTTGCTATACCGGAGGTAATCAAGGAAAGAAGTCGTTCGTATTTCGGAATATTGCCTCCCTCTATTCTAGGGCGTTTCACGAATCAAGTGGAGCAGGCTGTTCCGATTTGTACAGATAATATGACACCCCGGGAAAAAGCCGGATTCGGTTTCTTTGTAGCGGCGCAACAGAAAGGTAAGCCTATGGAGCATTTTTATTTCTCTTTATTGAAAGACATACAACGTTTATTGAAAGAAAAGGCGAACACTGGGTCTTCAGATACTCGTGAGCACTATCGTTTACTCTTGTATAAGATTGAAAAAGTGTTGAAATAGTAAGTCCTGAAAATGTGAAATGAGATATGAAAAAGATTCTATATTTTAATATACTTGTTTTCTTGTTGTGCGGATGGGGTATGCCTGTTGCTGCGAAACAAAAGAAAGAAGAAGACCGACAAAAAACGGAAATAAAGACCCCTTATCAGAAGTTTTTTGAAGGTAAGAAAAAAGTGACCAAAGAAGGATGGATGAAAGTACACCGGATAAATGGAAAAGTGTACGTGGAGTTCCCCTCTGTTTATTTAGGAAAAGATATGTTGTTTGCTTCTTCCATTGAAAATACCAGTGATAATGGAGAAGGTGTTGTCGGGCAATTTGCCGGTGCAGGAATTGTTTTCCGGTTTATCAAGCAGGATTCGGTGATACAGGCGAATATGATTAGAAATCTTCCCTTTGACACGGGTGATAATCGGGACTTGACAGATTTGCTGCAAAAATCAAATTGTGGTGGTGTGTACACAAGTTTTAAAATAGAAGCGATAAACCCGACAGATTCATCCTATTTAATAGATATGACACCTCTCTTTCTGGAAAGTTCTTACAATACCAATCCGTTTTCCGGTTTTTCTGGAAATTCATTGTTCGGTTTTGTATCCAGAATTCATAATTACAGGGCGGAACGTTCGTTTTTGAAAGATATTGATGCTAAGGCATGGAACATAAATGTAAAATGTGAATTGAGTTATAATGTCGACCGTTTAATATTCGGTGCGTTTTTGAAAGATAAAGATGTACCCGTAACGGTAACAGTGAACAAGATGCTGACCCTGTTGCCGGAAAATATGATGCGTCCTCGTTTGGCAGATCCCAGAATAGGTGTGTTACCCGAAAGGAAAATGAATTTTTCGGATTCGAAGGACGGGGCAAAGCAAATTTACCTTGCCAAGCGTTGGAGAATAGAACCAGTGAGTGAAAGCGATTATAAACAGGGGAAGATAGTGGAACCCCGTCAGCCGATTGTCTTTTACTTGGACTCTCTGATGCCTGAATTTTGGAAACCTTATGTCAGGGCTGGTGTTGAGGCTTGGAATCAGGCTTTTGAAAGAATCGGGTTTAAAAATGTTGTTCGAGTGAAGGATTTTCCCGTGAAGGATACGACTTTTGATGCTAATGACATTCGGTTTTCCACGATACGTTTTTCCCCGTCAGTATTATGGATGACGAATATACAGACTTCATTACATGAAGATCCGAGAAGCGGGGAAATTTTGAATGCGTCGATCTATATACACCAGAATTTGATTTATGCGATGATAAAAAATCGTATGGTGGCAACCATGACGGCGGATTCCTCCGTGAGGCATGTCTGTTTGCCTGATTCGGAAGTCGGTAATATGATGAAGATGCATGTGATGCAAGCTGTTGGAAAATGTTTGGGGTTGGCGGAGAACTTGGGTGCATCCTACGCGTATCCGGTGGATTCATTGCGTTCGGCTTCGTTTACAAAGGAATACGGGTTGAGTCCTTCGATAATGGATGATCTGGTTTATAATTATATCGCTCAGCCGGAAGATGTGCAAAAAGGCGTTCTTTTGGAGCCTAAAGGTTTAGGAGTATATGATTTTTTTGCCATAAAATGGCTGTATGAGCCTATCTACGGGGTACAAGATTTCCAAGAGGAACTCACGACACTTGACCGATGGATTAAAGAGAGCCAACAACAACCTTACTGTCGATTCGGTAGCAAGCAGATAGGATATCCTGTTTATGATCCTTCCGTGGCGCGAGGAGATTTGGGGGATGATCAAGTAAAAGCGTTGGGGTATTTGCTGAAGAATGCGAAAATAGCTGTTCAACACTTGAATGAATGGTATGCGGAAAATGACGAGAACTTACAGATGCGGGCAGAACTGTCCCAGTATCTGGACGGTTTGCTAACAGGTAGAATACAGGATGTGGCTAATATTATCGGTGGTATTTATCTCCGGGATGTGAGAAATGGTGATGATAAGCCTTCTTACGAAGTTATTCCTCGCGAGAAACAGCGTGCCGCGGTAAAATGTTTACTTCAATTGACAAATGAATTCTCTTGGCTTGACGATAATATATTGATGAATGAATTAGAAATTCAAGACAGTCGGGGAGATTTAATGCGACAGTTGGTCGTGTCCAGTTTGTTTGCTCGAATTAAACCGGTGGCCTTATGTACGGAAAAATCTAAAGAGGCTTATTCGATTCGGGAATATATCAGTGATCTTTATCAATGGGTCTGGGGAAAAACTTTAAAGAACCAAAAACTGACTAGGAATGAAATGGATGTGCAAAGAGCTTTTTTGACAAGCGTTATACAAACTTCTGCGGTAGATGCTTCCGTATCATCTTTCGAACCAGTCGGTCAGGTTGCGTTAGTTACTCCTGAAAGAAATAATTTAGCCGCACGTTACTGTAAGACTGTTTTGGAACAAATGGTTCGTGACAGGGCAAAAATGCAGCAAAGTGGTTTCAGTCCGATACCCATGATTCAACAGAATAATTATCCTGTTGCCCATATTTATTACAAAATGTTGTTGGATATTCAACAGTTATTGAAAACGAGAATACAATCTAGTTCCGGGGCTACTCGTCAACACTATGATTATTTGTTGTTTAAGATAAGACGGGCTTTGGAATTGAAATAATCTATGTAAACTGTATCAGTGTTTATTCGATTTTAAATAAAAATCCCATTACTTCCCGAAAAAGTAATGGGATTTATTAAGTTGTATTTACTTATTCTATATCCTTAATAATATGTATCGCATTCAATGCCAGAGTAAAACCGATATATGGCAGGCATTGAATCATGGCAGCGATGAGGGTTTCCTTGTTGTTTCCTGCTTTAAGGTTGCCTTGCGCGTGCGATTCGATTTGCCGTTCTGCACCGAGGGTTGCCAAGATGCAGAGGGATAATAATTCACGAGTTTTAATATCCAGCCCGCTCCGGGTGTAAAAGTCGCCGAAACACATTTCCGTGAGGAGGCGGGGAAGAGTGTCATTCATTCCGGCGGGGAGAGTTTTCAACGCTTCTTTCATTTTTTCGCCGTAGAGCGCGTGTTGGATTTCTTTCCCTTTCTCGAATCGTTCTTCCTCTTTCACGGTTTCTTGGGATTCCAACGGTAGGGCGATACCACGTTCTTTGAATACCTCGTTGATCGTGCCAAGTGCGTTCAGTGTTTTCGGGAAACCGATAAACGGGGCGCACAAGTAAACTAATTCCCGCAATTCAACGGGAGTAACTCCCGCGTTCAAGGCTGCCCCGGCGTGGGCTTTCAGTTGTGGCAACGTCTGCATCGCGGTTAATGTAATGCAGGTGATCATCTCACGTGTTTTCATATCCAGATTACCGGTGCGGAAAATATCCCCGAAGATGAACTTCTGGAGAATATCCATCATTTCCGGATCCGAACCTTGTCCGGTTAATGCTTCTCCGCCAAACAAGGTGGTATAGTTCTTTTTGCATAACACGATTCTATCCGTATCTTTTTCATTTTTAGGCGTTTCTTGCGCGAAAGTCGAAATCGCTTCCGAGTATTCCTCGTCAGTCACTTCGCCCATCCATTCCGTGTTGTTCTCGCTGACTCTGGGCGTAATTCCGATATGCGTGAAGCGGCTGTCTGGGGCGGCTCCATGCCAGTGAATCGTGTTGGCAGGGATATTCACCACGTCGCCGGGTTGTAAGCGTCGTGCCGGTTTACCTTTTTCTTGGTAGTAACCGATGCCTTCCGTGCAAAGCAAAATCTGACCTATCGTGTGCGAATGCCAGTAATTGCGTGTTCCCGGGGCAAAAGTGACATTGTACACGTTACACTCGTACTCCGGTTGACTGGATAGGTATTGCAACCAAGCTTCCCCGGTGAAATTTGCCGTAACGGGTGTACCTAAACCCAGCACCGGCTCCGTTTTCTTTGTAGATGCTTCCATCATTAATTTGTTTTGATTATTATTTTTACTGTAAGTGCCATTCTTGCATGAATTTGTAAATGTCATGACCATGCAAACCATTATTAAAACGAAATTCTTTCTCATGTGTATTTTGTTTTAGGTTAAAATTTCAGTTTAATTCTATCCGGTTTCTTTATTACAAAGATATTTCACCTCGTGCGACAGGATGGTATATGGATTACGGATGTTTGTACCCATTTTACAGGTCGGGAATAAATTCATGAAGAAAATTTTTAACTTTGTATCAGACATATAATAGTAGAACCCATGGACGAGATATTGAATATTGAAACAATAGACCAGTACAATAAGCTGTACAATCAGGAAACGTTGCACCCTCTCGTGAGTGTTGTCGATCTTTCGAAATCAAAAGAGAGAAGGTATTGCCGGATGAATTTTGGTCTTTACGCTCTTTTCTTGAAGGAAGTCAAGTGCGGGGATATGCGTTACGGGCGTAATTATTACGATTACCAAGAAGGGACGGTAGTTTGTATCGCCCCGGGACAGGTGGTCGGTTTCGAGGACACGGGCGAAGTCTATCAGCCGAAGGGGCGGGGATTGGTGTTTCATCCCGATTTGATTCGGGGTACGTCATTGGCGCGGGATATCAAGAATTACTCTTTTTTCTCTTACGAGTCGAACGAGGCTTTGCACCTTTCGGAGCGGGAGAGGGGAATCGTGCTCGACTGTCTGAATAAGATATTGATGGAATTGGAGCACTCGATTGATAAGCATAGTAAACGGCTTATTGTCACGAATATCGAGTTATTGCTTGATTACTGTACCCGTTTCTACGAGCGGCAGTTTATCACTCGCGAGAGCGTGAATAAGGATACGCTCACGAGGTTCGAGAATCTGATAAACGAGTATTTCCAAAATCAGGTACAGACGGAAGGATTGCCTTCCGTGAAATATTTTGCAGATAAAATATGCTTGTCACCCAATTACTTCGGGGATTTGATTAAAAAGGAAACGGGGAAATCGGCACAGGAATATATCCAGTTGAAATTGATAGGTGTCGCCAAAGATAAAGTGCTTAACCCAGCTAAAACGATCAGTCAGATCGCTTACGAACTGGGATTCCAGTACCCGCAGCATTTCGTGCGTGTTTTCAAAAAGCGGGTGGGGTGTACCCCGTCGGAGTATCGGTTGCAAAATTGAGATATTTGTAAAGAATAGTATAACTTGTTATACGGATAAACAAGGGTAATAAAGGTTATCTTCTACCCGTGGGGGTGTGATTTTTGAGCTTTCCTTTGGAGTTGCTTGGGTAATACTTCTATGATACTCCCATGAAACTCCTATCAATCCTCTATAGATGTGAAAAAATATTGAATTATGTTTGGAGTCCGATTCATTCTGCTGTATCTTTGTACCCGTTTGTATCAGAGAGAGGGTTTAAGTTTTGCCGGGATTTCTCCGGCTTATTCCTATTATTGTAGTATTTCATGTTTAATTAAAATTGGAAATTTATGGCAAAATCAAAAAGTGTATTATTGCAATCGTTGTCCGGTAAGTTGGACAATTACGTGATTTGTCATTCGGGCAACAAGACTTACGTGCGTAGGCGTCCCGAGCGTATGACGAATCCCAAGAGTGAGGGACAAATGGCTCAACGGGCTAAATTGACAGGAGGGCAGGCGATGTATCGTATGTTGAAAAATTCGGTATTAAAAGAGGTGAATGATATCGCCGCGAGGGAGAATGACAAGCGTTCGGGATATTTATGGTTCCTGCACGCGAACATGAACGCGTTCGGTGCGGACAATTACATTGATTATTCGTTATTACGATTGACCGCGGGGAGTTTGCAACAAGTGTTCGCTTTGGAGATGACACGAGCTGACGAGAAGCGTTTGGAGTTAAAATGGATGAATAATTCCTGTACGGTGACCTCGCAATCGACGGATCGTCTGATGGTGGCGGCGATATTTGACGATGAACCGTTTACTCCCGTGATGCTCTCGGGGGTGAAGGCTGTTCGTAAAGACGGGTATGCGTTCGTGAATTTGCCCGAGGGAGAATGGCAGACGGTACATTTGTATTGCTTCTTCGGTATGGAAGGAGGGAAGCGTTATTCCCCGTGCGTGTATTTCAATGTCAGTAAACCGGAATAAGGAGGGGATATGGGTAAGTTTAAATCTACTTTGTTTCGGGACCTTTCCGGTTCCGTGGGGAACGTGACGTCTTACGTGTTGGACGGAGAGCAAGTGGTACGGTCTAAACCCTTTCGCGTGCGTGACTCGAAATCTTTGGCGCAATTGAAGCAGCGGGAACGGATGAAGTTGATAAGCGGGTTGCGGCGGCGCGTGGCAAAAGTGTTGACGATAGGGTATTGTTCCGGGTCGGTAAAAGTATGTTCCAATCGTTTCGTGAAAGATAACGTGGGGAAAGTGCAGGTGGATGACGAGTTGAAAGCGGGGGTGGATTTGCTGGAATTAACGCTTTCCGGGGCGGGGCTTGCGTTGCCGGTCATTGGGGCGGAAATAGACGGTGCAACCGGACGTGTGGTGTTTCATTGGAAAAAACAACCGTTTATGCCTTATATGTTTAAGGATGACTGTTTGTACGGAGTTGTGTATGAAACAAAGTCGCGGAAAATCCGGGCAATAGAGTTGGGAACGAGGGGAGTGAGCGGAGAGTTGGCATGGGAGTTGCCAAAAGGCTGGGACGCGGGGAAGTTGGTGGTATACGGGTTTGCCGTGAGTGCCGACGGAAAGAGGGCGTCGGGGACACTGGGCATTGTGGCTTCCTGAAAAATATGGCTTGAAGGAGGAGAGGCGGTCTGGTTGATAATATTTTTCCGGACCGCCTCTCCGCTTGTTTTACACGGGTACAGGATTTATTCTTGTGTGGCAGCGGGTGTTGTCGCCGCTTCGGCTTGGGCTTGTTCGTCACCCGGGAGGACAAGGTTGATCTTGTACTGGTTTTTACCGTTGTAGATTTTTAAGGCTTCCGGCTTTATCGTTTCCACCCGGAGATTTGCCTCGGGTATTCCTTGGGTGATAAGGTAAGTGGCGGCTTTTTGATTCCTTAGGCAGATGAAGCGGTCTACTTGGTCTTGCAGGGTTTGTTCGGGAACGAGGGACAGGGCTTTGTCGGTCACGGAATTATTTTGGTGTTCCGGGGCGACTATACCGGACAGGTAGGTATTCAAGTTTTGATCTTTGGTTTCTATTTCGCCGATTTTGGCGTAGTCGATTGCCAGAAGGGTGGAATCGCTTTTTTCCGGGTGTTGTGACAGGTAATATTTCTTTTTGGCGTTGAATAGAGCCAGTTCTTCCCGTGCTTGCGGGAGGTTGATTTGCTGTTCCAATACCAGCGTCATGGCGGGTTTGTCCTTGATGATTTTTGCCAGATCGTTGAACGTGGTGAATTGTTCCGATGTAAATTCCCATTGACTGGGGTCGAGAGGGATGGATTGTAATTTATCCGGGGATAATCCTAATGAATTTGCCATGAAGGTGACCGGGGAGACGGCTATTTTCACGAGCAGGTTGGTAAGCGTCTTGAAAATCAGTTTCCGGTAGGAGAATTCCGGGGAGGTGATGTTGCCTTTTACCGGGAGTTCCATGTTGATTTTGTCGTTTTTATCCTTGATCAGATAAAGGGCGGTCTTCATCGGGATGTTGTATTCCGCTTTTAGGTCTTTGCGTTTGTTTTCCAGCTCGAACCGGAAAGCATCCAGTGTATTTCTTCCTTCAAGCATGTTGTCGGTAATCACGTTCACGCTGGTGAAAGCGAGATTCCCCTTCCGTATCGGGTAGGCGAAGTAGGCGAGACAATAGGGATCAAAGCCGCGCAGGTCTACGTTTTTGATGCTTAATGTCAGCATGAGGTTACTGATGTCGTCGAGTTTCCCTTTCCAGTTGAGGAACGCGCTTCCGCCTTGCCCCATGTTCATCTTCATTAGAATATGGTTCGTGCCGGAAAGAGTCACGGAGTCTGCCTGCACAGAGATGTGTGTCATGGGAAAAGAGAACGGTTGTGCCAGCGTGTGGTCGTTAAACGTGAAGGAACATTCGGCGATGTTGAGTTTGTTTAATTTCAACCGCATGGGTGTTTCCGCCACGGAATCCGTCGTGACCGTGCTTCGTGTCGTGTCGGCGGGGGAGGCTTTCATGAGGTCGGAGAGGTTGTTGTGATCTTTGTACAAGTCAAATGAGGTGGTGAGGCCTCTCATGGTGAGGGTGTTGAAATAGAATGTGTTTGTCGAGGGATTGATTTCCTGTATGTCTATCCCGATGGTGTCAAGAGTGAGCACGTTCTTCTGGTGCATGTCCGCGAGAGATAGTTTCTTTAATCCGGTTTGTCCCTTGACCGAGAGATCGAGCACGTGATTCACGTTGCCCGTTATATCCATGTCGGCAGATAGTAACCCGCCGAGCTTACTGATATTCAAGTAATCGGTCAAGTAGGCTTGCAGGTTGTCTATGGCAAGGTCTTGGAGATTCAAATGGATGAGGTAATCGCCGTTTGTCAAGTTGTATTCGGTTTGAGTTTGCAGGCTACCGCCGTTGCTGAAATTCAGGTTGATGCCCACGTTCGTGTTCTCCCCGCTGAAGTAAACCCCGGGAATGTGGAGGTTCATATCTTCCATGTCCCAGACGGATTGGCGTATTTTGTCCTCGTAGTATACGCGACCTTGCCGGAGATTGATGTTGCTTATGGCTATTGTCATGGGGGAGGAGTTTGTTGTATCCTTGGAGGATGCCGTTTCCGTGGTGTCGGATGAGGCTAGTGCCAGCAGGTCGTTGAAGTTGAATACGTCCCCTTTTTGCCATACCATGACCCGCGGGTGCACGAGCGTGATTTCGTTTACCCGTAATTCGTTAGCGAGTAACCTGTATAAAGACAGGTCTACCACGAGGGTGTCGAATGACACGAACGCCGTGGTGTCGTCCGGTTCGTAAAGGGTGAAATCGGAGATCCGGTTGTACCCCGTGAAAAGATTTGAATAGAGCCCGTTGATTTGGATTTTCCTGCCGACGAGTTCTTTCCCGTGTTTGTTAATGTAGTTTTTGGCTATCGGCGGTGCGATAATTGCACAGATTATAACTAAAAATATAATAACTATCAATGTGATACCTAGTATTTTAATAAACTTCTTCATGATTTTTTCTAAAATAAAACAGTCAATATATATAAGAACAAAATTAGTGTAAAAAGGCGGAACTTCGCTGTTTTAATTTACGTATTTAACAGTGTTTACGTTACCATTTTCTCTAAATAAATGAAAATTGGTCTGAAAGTTATAGATTTTTATTTAAGAGGGGTGTTTGGTTTCGTTTTGTAAGTAAAATAATTAATTCATGTTAAATATTAAGTTAAAATCGAGTTTTGAGTCACCCTTTTTGCCCTTTTAGGTGTTATAAGGGTGTAAGTTGAAATTAATGTATCAAGCAGTATGTTGAAAATTGTATTAATCGTAGGAGTATTATTATTCAATCTTGTTGGAGTGGAAGCTCACGAGAAGGAGATGGATTCATTGGATAATTTAGTGAAGAGGTTCGAAGCGAATCCTGCGGACCCACAGACCACCATCAAGTTGTTGAAGGAGTTGAAGAGTCAAGGCAAACCGAGTGGTGATGTCGTGAACAAGTATTTTCAGACGCAGCAGGAAGCTGATTATCTGAAAGATTACAACTGGTCGATTATCCGTGATTTTGTGGATGACGTGAATGCACCACAAATTAAATACGTGTTTAACAATCAATCCAAGTTTATACAGCGTTTTTCTAAAGACGATGTGTTCCAGAAATTGGATAATGTGTTCGTGGGACACTTGGAGCGGTATTATAACTCGAACTGGACGGAGTATAACAAGTACTTGGATTTCTTGAGAAATACGGGGTACGAGCATTACGACGTGGTTTCGGATTATTTTTACATCAAGCAGTTGCGTGCGGAACGGAAGTCTGAGGACTATTTCTACAAGGCTCGTAAGTTGTTCCGTTATTTCCCGGAAAACCGGAAAATGATCAAGGAGATCACCGATGGTGCGTTGGAGATCATGAATGATGTTTCCCGTTTGAAGGTAATCCAATTGTGGGCAGGCAAGACCGTGGAATCCAAAAAAGATTTTGATGCGCTTTATAATTATGTGCTGATTTCTAACAAATGTGGTTTCGGTGACGTGGCCAAGAAATATGCCCAGATCGAGACTTCTGTTGCAGAGCAGTCATCTAACCAGATGTTGTTGGAGAAAGCAAAGAAATTGAATCAGTTGATTAACTAGGTATAAATTGAATCGAATAGCAGGCGGGGGGTGTCAAAACACCCCCCGCCTGCTATTTCAGAAAAAAATGTTATCTTTGTATGAAATCAAAAAGGGATG
>QWCH01002304.1_pt1 | contig 24603 bp, 20 predicted proteins | sample 1972671 | NCBI WGS metagenome assembly QWCH01 (sample SAMN09866713, study PRJNA288562) | Human gut metagenome isolate term3_stool, whole genome shotgun sequencing... | isolation source: gut | host: Homo sapiens | place: USA: California
CAGCGACCGTGTTCAGATAGAGTGGAAAATCTGATACTTCCACTCTATCGACCCTCATTTCTATTTTATCTCGTTTGTACCCCTTGTACACCGATGTTTTGTCCGATTAATAATCAAAGACAAAGGTGCATAAAATTTATTATTTAATGACAGGAGGAAAAACTATGGAGGCAAAAGGTTCAACTTTTCTTAAAGTAACGGGAATCCTTATGATTGTATTCGGTGCTATTGCATTGGTTGTGTCAATCATCGCCATTCTCGGTATCGCCGCACTTGCAGCTTTTAACGACGGTACATACGATATGACTATGCTTTATGTCGGCGGCGTTTTCGCACTTATCAGTGCGGTTGCTGAGTTTGTTGCAGGTATTATCGGCGTTATCAACGCAAAACTTCCGCACAAGGCAAATACATGTATTGTATGGGGCGTTGTTGTTGCGGTTATGTGTATTGCAGGCGAAATTATCAGCATGATAGGCGGATCACAGTTCAATGTATTCTCTCTTATCTGCGGTCTTGCTATCCCTGTACTTTACATTATAGGCGCTGTTAAGAACAAAGCATAATTATTTTATTATTTACCCCCCCTTTTAATTACCCACCGTAAATATTTTTAGCACAAGGTAACAGCTGTCCGAACAATCGGGCGGCTGTGCTTTTTTTGTTTATGTTGTGAAATATGCCGTTTGGCACATTCATATTCTATCGCAAAATTGTACAATATAAGTGAAAGATATAGGTGAAAAGGGGTGATGTCCGTTGAAGAAAATTTTGCTCAGTGTTCAGAATAATTTGCTCAGTGAGGCTATTCAAAATGCCCTTGTAAAGAAGGGAAGATTTTGTATTGAAAATGTTTTACCGAATCAAGACGGGAAAATTCTTGATTTGTGCATTGCAGAAAGAGTTGATGTTTTGCTTATGGATGTCACAAGACTTGCCGATTCAACTATTGAGAAACGGCTTGAGCTTTGTGGAAAAGTAAAGGAATATCTGCCAAGCTGTAAAACGGCTCTGCTCTGTGACGAACAGACATATCCCGACCTTGCCGACAGGGTTAAACAGGCAAAACAATTCGGAAAAATAAGCTCGTTTTTTTATTCATCCGTAACGGCAGATTATCTTGCCGCCGCACTTGACGCACTTTAAAAAGGAGGTACTGTTTATGGGTATATTTGACAGCTTAAAAAATATGACAAATCAGACTGTAAAAAACAATGTTTCAAAGGCCGTTTCGGGAGCGGTAAACAATGCGATGCACAAAAGCAAAACATTCGTATTTGCCGATTATCCGAAAAATGCAGATGAACTCAAAAAAATGCCGGAGCTTGACTTTTCGTCACCTCTTTCAACAGCGGCATTTGCAATGCTTGTGTTGCTTGAATATGATGAAAGTCCGGAAAACACAATAGAAATGCTTAATGTATTAAAAGGACCTCAGCCGATGAACGGGATGGATGTTCAGTTTTTGCGTGACAGAATCAAGGGCAGGGGATATATTACTCGCTCATATTTTGAGGGTTCATCCGTGAAGAACGATTATACACCGAATGTTCCGTACAAAATAACCGTTTCCGAGTATGCATATACCTATCAGAGCGAGGGTTATGCAAAGGTTCAGGTTCAGTCGTCGGGAGCAGACTCACCTCGTCCGATTGAGCTTCGCAGAAAGGGCAATCAATGGTTCTTATGGCGTAATCTTGCACTCTCTGACATACGAACTCCGGCTTCGGTTGATCCTTGGGCATGAAGGAGGGATTTTTATGAAAATCACGAAAAAAGCAAAGCGTATTTCGAGTGTTGTTTTATGCTTTCTCATGCTGTTGACAACACTTCCTATGACAGCCATAACCGCAAATGCGGCGGCTCAGGCTTATATCAAATATATCGACACCGAGGTTTACATAGGAGATGTCCTTAACATTATCGTGGGAGTAAACGGCGGCAGTACAGACGAAACCTTTACCTATCAATGGCAGGCAAAGTATCCGAGCCTAAGCTGGGTTAACCTCTCCGATAAAACCAACAGACCTAACTCGAAATTTTCGGGTGTTTTTACAGACCATCTTAAATTTCAGACCTACGCAGAACTTGTAGGACCTGACTCAGGGTGGAAAGATGTTGTCTTTAGATGTAAAGTAACGGGCTCAAAAAGCGGTACTTTTTATTCGGGAAAATGTAACTTTCCGGGACTTCTTGAGAAGACAGAAATTCCTATAATTGGATTTTTAGGCTTGGAGAAACCTGAACAGCGGAAAATCCCCTCAACTACGGCAACTCCGATAAATAGCACTTACTACAGTTTTGATTATATTGAGTGGTATGAGTACAAAAACAACAAAGTTAGCAGAAAGCTCAACGACGGAGAAGCTTTTGACAGCGGTATGTATTGTTGTCAGCTATACTTTAATATGAACAGAGGATATGCGGTTGCCAAGAACGCAGTATGTGGCTTGTACAACGATGACGGTCAGGCGACAATTCTTCAGGATGAAACCACAGGTCAATATTATATTTGGGCATATTACGTTGTTGCAGATAAATCACCTTCATTTTCACATCAGTCCACTGAGGCAGAAATTATGAAAGGCAAAGAAGGAACTATATCGGTTACTGCCAACAATGCCGCAAGCTATCAGTGGCAGATGAAAGTAAGGAGAAGCACAGGAAGATATGTGTGGCGCAACATAAGTGACAACTCATCCACATCAAACAAATTTTCCTTCAAGGGTACAAAAACAAATGCTTTGAGCATCAGACCGAATACGGATTTTGATGAAACTCATTTCAGGTGTGCTGTCACGGGTGAAAACGGTGATGTCATTTACAGTGTATCGGTTAAAGTGACGCAAAAGGTTAAGGCCCGTATTATACTGGATTTAAGAACGGGCGGCTTACCGGATGACACTATTACTATTAAGTTTGATAAATACACTCCTGACGGCGTCTATAATGGCAGCTATACACATGAAACGGTAAACAGTAATGCAAAACCCTTATATGTGTATTATGAAACAGTTCCAGGCAAATATGTCATTACTGTAAGCAAACCGCAATGCGTAACACGGGTATATGAAGTGAATGTTGTTAAGAAAGATGTTAACCTTGTAGTAAAAATTACTGTTCCGTATGATGTCAATATGGATGGTGTTATTAATGTCGTGGACGCAACCTTGGTTCAAAAATACATTGTCGGGCTTGAAAAATTTGACGATTACACTTTTAAAATTGCAGACACAAACGGTGACGGCACAATATCAATTATTGACGCTACAAATATTCAGAAGAAAATCGTGAATCTTTTGTAAAGGAGAAAGTTTATGGGACTATTTGAAAAGAAATATTGTGACCTTTGCGGTGACAAGGTAAACGCCCTCACAAGGCAAAAGCTTTCAGACGGTTATCTTTGCAGCGACTGTAAGCACAAGCTCAGTTCGCTTTCATCAGGTTGGAAAAACAGGACATTAGCAGATGTTAAAGCTCATCTTGAACAGCGTGAACAGAACAGACAGAAATATTCGGCATTTGTTCAGTCGGCAAGTGCCGGTACAAACGAAAAGCTTGTTGTAGATTTTAATAACAGAAAATTCTATTTTACAATAGGCAGAGATTTCAAAAACAGCAATCCTGAAATTTTTGATTTTTCACAGCTGCAGGACTTTTGGCTTGAGCTTGGATATACAACTCTGCAGGATTCCGACCGTGACGGAATTCCTGATGAGTATGACCGCTATGATAACCGTCAGGGCAGGAACAGCGGTTTTGGCAGTCAGTTTGATACAACAAACTCATTTTCGGGGCAAAACGGTATGCTTGATGTTCCGCTTGCACTTCAGCCGTATGTTCGTAATACAAACACATCGTCATCACCGCAAAGAATATCTTCTTTAAAAGCAAAATTCATCGTAAATCATCCGTTCATAACCGATATATCAATGTATGTTGATTCGTCAATCGGTACTGTAAGAAATGAGCTTATGAGAGCGTTTGATGACGGAATGCAGTTAATGAGACTGTGTGAACAAATAAGGAACGGTATGCAGAACAATATGGGTTATCAGCAGAACGGAATGCCCATGCAGAACAATATGGGTTATCAGCAGAACGGAATGCCCATGCAGAACAATATGGGTTATCAGCAAAGTGGAATGCCCATGCAGAACAATATGGGCTATCAGCAAAGCGGAATGCCCATGCAGAACAATATGGGTTATCAGCAAAGCGGAATGCCTATGCAGAACAATATGGGTTATCAGCAGAACGGAATGCCCATGCAGAACAATATGGGCTATCAGCAGAACGGAATGCCTATGCAGAGCAACACAGTAAATCAGCAAGTTTCACAGCCGTTTACTCCGCAAAATGCTGCGGCAATTGTTTGCTCGGCTTGCGGATATAAGCCAGACGGCAATCCGCCGAAATTCTGTCCGTTCTGCGGGGCTGCCATGACATAACCGATATGACTTTACGGTCGTTATTTCATAATATTTCCAAACGAAAAATGCGTGTAAAAAAAGAAATTGTATCCGTGAGCTATTCAAAAAATCATTCAAATTTTGACTACTGCTGTTCTTTTTATGTGCGAAAAGAAGGTGTAAATTCCCTTTTTGACGCTATCTGCAAATGCGGTTATATCGCTTTTGAAAATGTTTTGATCGACGAAACGGATATGAGACTTCTGTGTGACACCGCCGAAGACGCATTGGAAATTCTGAAAAAATATAATCCGAAAAACAAAGGACTGACAGTCGATGACGCCACGGTTACAATCGTTGAAATCATATTTTCCGACAAAAACAGTATGTCGGTCAGTATGACGGAACAAACCTTGGATTCGCTCGAAAAAGCGTTCTTTGCCCTTGCTGAAAAATATTGCAAAGATGTTTAATATCTAAAAATAATTGAAAAGCAACCCTATGAAAACAACCCCACGGTAAAATAATCGTGGGGTTGCTTTTTTCTGTAACAGAAAATAAGTGCATTTTTTCTTGCCATTACCGTAGTAATTGTTTATAATTAAGGTATGACAATAAAAGAAGGCATGAACAATGCAAACGATAGATGAGGCACTAAACAAACTGAAAAAATCTGATTTTCGCAGTCGGTTTCATTTAAAGCAAAAGGACATTGACTATATTAATGAAAAGGGAATGAATAAAATCCGCTCCCATGCAGAAGATTTTGTCAGAACACGGCTTGCACCAAAATATATTCCGAATGACGGAAAGCAAACGCCTATGAGGGGACACCCTGTTTTTATCGCACAGCATGCCTGTGCCTGTTGTTGCAGAGGGTGTCTTAACAAGTGGTACAGAGTTGCAAGGGATAAACAGCTTAACGAGGTCGAACAGCAGAAAATTGTAAATCTGCTTATGGCTTGGATTGAAAGGGAATACAATGATTATAATTCCCATAAAGAATGATAGATAAGGGCAAAAAGATGAGTGATAAATTAAGCGTGTTAAAAGATTACTTCGGACACGATTCTTTCAGAGACGGACAGGAACAGATAGTTGACGCTTTGCTTGACGGCAGAGATGCACTTTGTATTATGCCCACAGGTGCGGGCAAGTCTATGTGCTATCAGATTCCCGCATTACTTTTTGACGGGGTGACAATTGTTGTGTCACCTCTGATTTCGCTTATGAAGGATCAGGTCGGCTCACTCGTTCAGTCGGGAGTTCCTGCGGCATATATAAACAGCTCGCTTTCATATCCGCAATTTCTCCGAGTGCTTTCAAATGTTGAACACGGAAAATACAAAATCATCTATGTTGCACCCGAAAGACTGTTGACTGACGGATTTCTCGACACCTGTAAAAAGATAAAAATCTCAATGGTTGCAGTTGACGAGGCTCATTGCGTTTCACAATGGGGACAGGATTTCAGACCGAGTTACCTCAAAATTATTTCATTTGTTGAAAGCCTTGCAAATCGTCCGATTGTCGGAGCATTTACCGCAACGGCTACGAATGATGTAAAAGAAGATATAAAGAAAATTCTCAGGCTTGAAAATCCGTTTGAAATTACAACGGGATTTGATCGCCCCAACCTTTTCTTTGGCGTAATAAAGTCATCGTCAAAGGACGAAAAGCTTATTGACCTCATTCGGGAGCGTGGCGACAGGTCGGGAATTGTCTATTGTGCAACCCGAAAAAATGTTGAATCTGTCTGCGAATTGCTCTGCGATAACGGCTTTTCGGCGGCAAGATACCATGCAGGTCTTGATGAATACGAACGCAGGAAAAATCAGGAGGATTTTGTTTTTGACCGAAAAAATATTATGGTTGCAACCAATGCTTTCGGTATGGGAATTGACAAGTCAAATGTTACATATGTAATTCATTACAATATGCCGAAAAACATTGAAAGCTACTATCAAGAGGCAGGACGGGCAGGTCGTGACGGCGGTGAGGCTGATTGTATTTTGCTCTACAGCCCTAAGGATGTTCGCCTAAATCGCTTTATGATTGAAAATTCCGAGGGCAACGATGAGCTTACAATTGAAGAAAACGAGCAAATTCGTGAGCGTGATTTTGAACGCTTAAAATATATGACCTTTTACAGCACAACAAACGATTGTCTGCGTGGATTTATTCTGCGGTATTTCGGCGGTGAAAAAAAGGCTTACTGCGGAAAATGCTCCAACTGTCTTTCCGTTCACAAGCTTGTTGATGTCACAATTGACGCTCAAAAAATTATGTCGTGTATTGCAAGAACAGGACAAAGGTACGGCAAAACCGTGATTTGTGATGTGTTAAAGGGCAGTAAAAGCGAGAAAATTCTAAAAGCTGAGCTTAACAATCAGTCAACCTACGGAATAATGAAAGAGGTTACGGCAAGGCATATTTTCGGCACAATTGACTTTCTTGCCGAAAAGGAGTATATTTCAGCCGACAATGAAACCGAGATTCTAAAACTTTTGCCAAAGAGCCGAGATGTGCTTTTCGGACGGGAACGGCTTGTGATGAAGAAAGTTGAAAACTCCGAAAAGGTTGTCAAAACGCACCGCCCCGAAGTGCCTGTCAATTCCGATTTACTTGATGCGCTCAAGGCTTTGCGAAAAGGCATTGCATCCAAAAAGAGCGTTCCTGCCTATGTTATTTTTACCGATGCAACGCTGATTGATATGTGCAAAAAATGCCCCGAAACACCAGATGAAATGCTTGAAGTTTCGGGTGTGGGCAGAACAAAGCTTGAAAAATTCGGAAAACAATTTCTTGAAGAAATCGCAAAATTCAGATAACTTCATATACTGTTAAAGGATGAACGAATTCGTTTGTCCTTTTCTTTTACAATTATCAAAATTGCATTGAAATAATTAGTACAAAGTGATACAATAATTACAGAGAAACAACAGATTGGAGGCATTTGTATGGCTGACATATTTGATTACATAAGCTGGCGCGGCGATTTGACATTTGAGCAGGATGGTTTTAACGAGCTTGACGCACTTGTGCTTTCACGGCTTTCATATCTTCCTTTTGACGGTGCGGTATCGTCCTGTCTGTTTGATGAAATTACCCTTGAACAGGCGGCAATGCGTGTGTTTGCAACCGATGATTACGAGAAAAATCTATTGTGGAAGGGTGACGCCGACCTTTTGAAAGCGACGGCAGAGAGCAAGAGATTCGGCAAAATTCTTGTTTCGGGGTATGTAAACGAGGTTGAGTCCGATGTGAGTATGCAGTTTTCCGCAATCACTTTTGAATTTCTCAAAAAGAATTATTTTATTTCATACAGAGGAACGGACTTTTCTCTTGTCGGCTGGCAGGAGGACTTCAATATGTTCTTCACATTTCCGTTGCCGTCACAGAAAAAGGCTCTTGATTATTTTGAAAAGGCAGTCCGTATGCTCAACGGAAAATTCATTCTGGGCGGTCACTCAAAGGGCGGAAATCTTGCGGTTTATGCCGGTGCTTTCACCGATGAAAATTCAAGAAATCATATTGATTATATTTACAATTTTGACGGACCGGGGTTTTCTCTTGACAAAATCAGGGACAGCGGATTTTATGAAATTGACGACAGAATCTACACCTTTGTTCCGCAGTCAAGCATTTTCGGCATGATATTTGAGCATGAGGAGAGCTACACAATTGTAAAGAGCAATCAAAAAGGTTTTCTCCAACACGATGTCTATTCGTGGGAGATTGAGCAGAACAGGCTTGTCAGACTGAAAAGCACTACAAATTTCAGCGTTTTCTTTGACCACACGCTGAAAGAATTTGTCGAATCGCTGACAATTGCTCAAAGACGGGAGTTTACAAAAGAGGTTTTTGCCCTTTTGTCGCTGACCGAAACCGCAACCTTTAATGAGATGCTGAAAAATCCGCTTAAAAACACGGGAACAATCCTAAAATCCTTTGCAGGTCTTGACAGTAAAACAAGAAATATGCTTCTGAAAACAATCTTCGCATTCGTTAAAAGTGCAAAAAATAATTTTTCCGACATAACAGGCGGTCAGAACAAAATTACCGTCAGTTAATTATAAAAAAGCTCATATATGCTCCGATACTTTTTAGCGTCGGAGCATTTTCTTTGCAAAAAAATAATTTGTCAAGACGAAATTCCCGTTTTGTCAATTGACACTTTTGGAATTTGTATTGTCAGTCTTTGAAAATTTTTCATAATATACAAAAAATCCCGACACGGTGTATGTTGTGTCGGGTTTTTATTTTGCTTTTTAAATGTCAATCGTCAGTTCAACGGGGCAATGGTCAGAACCTAAAATTTCGGTATGGATTTTTGCACCGTCAAGCTTGCTTTCAAGAGCTTTTGAAACGATAAAATAGTCAATACGCCAGCCCGCATTTTTTTCACGAGCCTTGAATCTGTATGACCACCACGAATACACGCCCTCTGTATCGGGATAGAAATAGCGGTAGGTGTCGATAAAGCCGTCATCGAGCAACGCTGTCATCTTTGAACGCTCCTCATCGGTAAAGCCTGCATTTTTACGGTTGGTTTTCGGATTTTTCAAATCAATTTCTTTGTGTGCAACATTCAAATCACCGCACATAATAACCGGCTTTTTTTCTTCAAGTTTTTTCAGATATGCCTTGAAATCATCCTCCCATTTCATTCGGTAATCAAGCCTTTTCAGCTCACTTTGCGAGTTTGGAGTGTAGCAGGTGACAACAAAGCAATTGTCAAATTCTGCCGTGATAACTCTGCCCTCATGGTCGTGTTCGTCAATGCCGATCCCGTAACATACATTCAAAGGCTCTTCCTTTGTGAACATAGCCGTCCCCGAATAGCCTTTTTTGTCGGCATAGCACCAATACTGATGATATCCTTCAAGCAAGAGGTCAATCTGTCCCTCTTGAAGCTTTGTTTCCTGAAGACAGAAAATATCTGCGTCAACATCTTTAAAAAAGTCCTCAAAGCCCTTTGTAACACAGGCACGAAGTCCGTTTACATTCCACGAAATCAATTTTTTCATAATTTACTCCCGTACACACAAAAGGGAGCAAGCATTGCCTGCTCCCAAATTGCCAATTTGTTAATTATTCTTCTGCGGAAAATTCGTCTTTACCTACACCGCAGAGAGGGCATACCCAATCCTCGGGTACATCTTCCCATGCTGTGCCTGCATCAACGCCGTTATCGGGATCGCCGATTTCAGGATCGTAAACATATCCGCAAACATCGCATACATATTTCATACTATCAAATCTCCTGTTCAAAGTCTGTTGTGTAATCGGTTAGTTGTTGGTCATACGATTATCAAGCTGACTTTTTTGATTTTTTATTTTTTAATGATTACTTAAAGTATCTGTTAAGAAGACCTCTAAAGCCTGCGCCGTGTCTTGCTTCATCCTTTGCCATCTCGTGAACTGTGTCATGAATAGCGTCAAGGTTCTGAGCCTTTGCACGCTTTGCAAGGTCAAACTTACCTTCGCAAGCACCTGTTTCTGCATCTACACGCATCTGAAGATTCTTCTTTGTGCTGTCTGTAAGAACTTCGCCTAAAAGCTCTGCAAACTTGGCAGCGTGTTCAGCCTCTTCAAAAGCATACTTTGTAAATGCGGCAGAAACCTCGGGATAGCCTTCTCTGTCTGCAACTCTTGCCATTGCAAGGTACATACCGACTTCGCTGCATTCTCCCTCAAAGTTAGCTCTGAGATCCTTGAGAATATCTTCGCTTACGCCCTGAGCAACGCCAACCTCGTGAACTGTTGCGAAAGATGCCTCCTCGTCCATCTGCTTAAATTTTTCCTTCGGTGCCTTACAAACAGGGCAAGCCTCGGGAGCTTCGGGACCTTCATAAACATAACCGCATACTGTGCAATACCATTTCATAATTACTTCTCCTTTGTAATAAATATTAGTGTACTTCTGCCGAACATTTAGGACATATGCCGTAGTAGATAACAAATCTGTTTTCTACCTTAAATCCCTCTTCGGCAAGCTGTGACTCAAGGTCATCAGCATTTTGATTGTCTTCAACATCAATAACTGCCTTGCATTTGTTGCATACAAAGTGGGGGTGCGGCTCTGTGTTGCCGTCAATACGCTCCTCACCGTTTACATTGCATATAACGCTGACCTTTCCTTCATCCTTAAAAAGAGCAATGTTTCTGTAAACCGTGCCAAGACTAAGGTCGGGAATTTCGGGCTTTAATTTATCATAAACCCAGCGTGCGCTCGGATGAGTGTCCGTACCGCACACAGCGTTGTAAATTGCATTGCGTTTTGAGCTGAAATTTCTTTTTGCCATAATTCATAAATCCTTATGCAATATTAGTCAGTACCGATTGGTCAAAATCAGTAATCAGTATTAACTTTGGCTATATTCTATCACGCAGATGTTTGATTATATTTACAATAAAGAATTATAGATAAAAAATCTTGCACAAAGAATTGGGAGGAAATATAGTGAAATCAAACAAAACAGTAAAAATTATCATTTTTACGGCACTTTTCCTGTCTGCAGTAATTTTAATATCGGTAATGACAGGCGCAGTAAAAGAAACAACGGCTGATACCGACAGCGTAAAACTGCCCGTAATAATGTATCACTCACTTTTAAAGGATGAAAAACTGCAAAATGACTACACCGTTTCACCGACTCTTTTTGAAAACGATTTAAAATATCTTGCCGAAAACGGCTACACAACCGTTGTTGTAAAAGACCTTACCGATTATGTTTACGGCAAAAAATCATTGCCCGAAAAATGTATTATGCTGACCTTTGACGACGGCTATTATAATAATTATTATTATGCACTCCCTTTACTCGAAAAATACAACTGCAAGGCGGTCATATCTCCGATTGCATCAGTGTCCGAAAAATTCACCGAAACCAAGGACATTTCCGTGACCTACGGGCATATAACTTTTGACGATATGAAAGAAATGTCCGATTCGGGCTATGTTGAAATTCAGAATCATTCGTACGATATGCATTCTTTGAAATCACGAAAGGGTGTTTTGCCAAAAGCGGGGGAGAGTGACGAAGCATATAAATCTATTCTTACGGAAGATGTTGTCAAAGCTCAAGGCTTGCTTGAAAATGCAACAGGAAAAAAACCGACCTGCTTTGTATATCCGTTCGGTGCAAAAAATGACCTGACCGAAAAGCTGATAAAAGAAATGGGCTTTTCGTGTACACTAACCTGTACGGAAAAGCCCAATATAATTACTAAAAATCCCGACAGCCTCTACGAGCTGGGACGATACCGCCGTGACCGCAACGAGTCAATGCAGAATCTTCTTATACGAATTGAAATGCAGTCATAATCTTTATACGGCAGATTTTTCAGCCTTGGCGTTTCTTACAAAAGCCTCGCACAAAGCTATGAAGATGAAAAACAGCGGAGTTGTAATCGGCTGATAAAGGTTTACAACAGACTGAACAGCATAGCAGATAACAGCCGAAACGCACGCAATCAGCATCGGATTTTCCTTTGCATACTTAACTGCGTTCTTAATCGTACCGCACACAATGGCAAGATAGGAGAGAAGTCCCGTAATGCCGATTGTGATAAGGTAGTTTAGATATTCGTTATGGGCGGCATTTGTTGAGCTGTCACCGTATTTTGAAAGGTCGTCAAAGTACGGACTGAATGCGGAGTAGAACATATCCGGACCTACGCCGAACAGCTTTTCAATGAATGAAGCATCGCCGAAAATCCATATCGACCTTATCCACATAAAGCCTCTGTGCGTACCCCATATATCGTTAAAGCGGATAATTCTTTCAAAACTGCCGAGGTCGGTTTCCGTGTCAATACAACTGAAATAAATCATAATTCCTATCATGGCAACAGCACAAAATCCGAATACAACGGCAAGAGCAATCGGCACGGCTTTTGAAATTGTGATGTTTGGTTTTTTGTAATCAATAAGATACAAAATCCCTGTAATAACGGCACAAGCTGCAAGCAATATCCAGCCGATGCCTGAGAAAACGAAAATTTCCTGAAACTTATCAAAGCCCTTGCTTTTGTCGCCAAAGCAGAGCGAGAACAATCTGAGCAGCTTTGCAAACAACAGCATAACAGTTGTCGAAAGGAAAAATCTTTTAAGTCTTACAAGATTGTTTGAGAACCAAATAAGGTAAATAACCATAAATACAGCCATGCCGAGAATGCCGGAATCGCTGTCGGCAGTCATAAGAGCCGCAAAGCCAAATCCTGTTGCAATAAGATAAATTGCCCTGAGCAAGGTTTTCTCCGTGATAACCGACATTGCAATCATAACAGGCATAGCGATGCAGATGTAGCTTGAAAGCAGATTTTTGTTGCCGATTGTTGAAGTGAAGTCGGTAATAGTCTGTTGGTCGGTGAGAAGAGTAAACATCCCGAGAGGATCAATATAGAATGAGTTAAGCACCGCAAGTGCATAAACTATCATTGAACCGAACGCAAGCGCAACGAATATGTATTCAAAATATTTAAAGCACCTTGTAATCATAAAATATGCTGCGGTGTAAAATGCCATAAGCACAAGACCGTTGTTTCGTCCCTGAGTACCCAGAAGTGCATCCAAAGGGTTTGCAGACAACAGCGTTGAAATGACATTTATCCCAAGGAATACAATAAATGCCCAGTCCATAAACGAAAGCTCTTCATACAAATGCTTTGGTTTAGGCTTTTCAAGCTTAGTTTCTTCCGGCGGTTTATCAACGCTTGCGGTCATAATAATAAGAAATTCCGCAATAACGAGGATACCCGTCAATATAATGAAAAAGTAATACTTGTCATGCCTGATGTTAAAATATGCGTCGGTAAAAAACAACGGAAAAAGCGTGAACATAATAAGCAGATAGTAGTTTGTGAGCGCCTGCTGTACCGAATATTTTTCTTTGGGTTTGGCAGGCGGATTTTTATGCTTTGCAGAAGTCATAATAAAATAACCTTTCAATATAATGTACTTCAATTTTATAACGCACGCACGATGTTGTCAAGAAATAAAGTAAGTTGAAAGCTCTGGTTTTCGACTTGTTTCGATTGGCATATGCTTACAAAAGAACAATAATTGCATATTTTTCGTGACTTTTATTCCCAAATTAATACTTGTGGAGAAATTAGTATTGTATTTATCTCCGTAAAATGGTATAATTCCCCTTGAGATATATTTCCATATTTGCAGGACAAAGACTTTTGTAAAAAATTGTTTATGAATTTATCTATTTGCAGATTGGGTGGTTTTATGAAAAAATTAGTTGTTTTTGGCTTTGACGGCACTCTTGCCGACACAGCCCCCGGAATTTTATATTGTTTCAATACAACAGCAGTTGCAATGGGCTATGAGCCTGTTGAACACAGCGCACTCTACGGAGTAATCGGCGCACCGCTTGAATACGGATTTAAAACGCTCTTTAATATGAGTGATGACGAAATTGAATATGCCGTAAAGAATTACAGTAAACTTTATTCCCAGAAAGGAAAAGAGATGTTCACCGTCTATGACGGAATTTATGACGCTCTTCGTGAACTCAAGAAAAGCGGTTTTAAGCTTGCAATAGCGACTCAAAAGCACAGAATGTTCACAACGGATATTCTTGAAACCTACGAGGCGTCGGATGTTTTCGACGCAGTATGTGCAACAGATGTCGGTACAAACCTCACAAAGAGTCATCTGCTTTTGCAGGCGTGTGAGCAGACAGGAGTTTCCGTTGAAGAAAGTATCCTTGTCGGCGACAGCACAATCGAGGCAAAGGGTGCGGAAGAAATAGGTATGGACTTCCTCGCTGTGCTATACGGCTGGGGCTTTAAAACCAAGGAAGAAACCGAAGATTACAAATGCGTCGGCACAGTGTCATCTCCGGCAGAAATCTCTCAAAAAGTCATGGCACTTTGATTACGGTTAGTGCGTGTAAAACAGTGCATAAATAGGATTAAAATTGTAAATTTTCCAAAAACAAATCGGGCAGTCATAACGATTGCCTGATTTTTTTATGCAAATTTAATTCTGTATAATAACAATGATACAACGATATACTTTTGCTTGTAAACGGGATGTTTGATAAACAGAAATATGATAGTACGGAATTGATATTGTTAAATTCTTTTACATAAATTTTAAAAGCTAATTTAAAATAATATTGAATTTTCACATATTGTATGCTAAAATAAAAACGCCAAACAAAAATTTAATTTTAAGTTCACCTAAGTGTGTATTTTTATTTCGGTAAAAATGCAGGCTTTACTTTTCACACCTTACAAGTGAAATATTGTGTCGCAACAATCAAAGCTATGTATTTTTCGTGCGTAGCTTCAGCTACGCACTTTTTGTTTTATGCGAAAAATATTTGCTTTTTTGAAAAAATCGAAAAAATTTGAAAAATTTTAAAATTTTTTCGGATTTTATAAAATCAAAAGCCGTTTTAAATTGTCTATATTATGAAAGGAAATGAGAGGAGGTTATTTTATGAACATTTCCCACTTAGTAGAGAAAATTAAAAAGGGAGATAACAAATCATTTGAAAAGCTCTACAAGCTTACAGAGCGTGAAGTGTGGTTTACTTGTATCAGCTTTTTAAAGAACGAAACAACCGCACAGGACATTATGCAGGAAACTTACATAACGGCTTTTTTAAAAATCCAATCTTTGGAAAAATCATCACAAATCAGAAGTTGGCTTAACAGAATTGCCGTTAATAAGTTCAAAAATTATTTGAAAGGTAAAGGTGAAATCCAACTGGATGATGAAATTTTTGAAAATCAGGCAATAGTTGACGAGCGTATATCAATTCCCGAAGAATACATTTCAGACAAGGCAAAGAGAGAAATTATTCTTTCGATTATGCAGGAAGTACTGTCCGATGTTCAGTATCAGACAGTGATTATGCACTATTTTAATGAAATGACTGTTGATAAAATCGCAGAAGTCTTTGAATGTTCAAGGGGTACTGTGCTTTCAAGGCTCAATTATTCAAGGGCAAAGATGAAAACTGCAATTGAAGATTACGAAAATAAAAGCGGTGACAGGCTTCACGGTGTTGTATTTGTGCCGTTCTTTACAACAATTTTCAAGGAAGAAGCAAAGAGCCTTGCAGTACCGAACATTACAATCAAGCTCCCGAACGGACAGACACTTGCAACATCTGCAACAAAAGGCTTTGCGACAGGTGCAAAGTCAACAGTTTCATCTATCGTAAAGGCAACAGCAACTGCGACAGTAAAAACCAAGGTAATTGCCGTTGTCTGCGGTGCTACAATACTTGCAGGCACATTAGCAGTCGGCATAAGCATTCTTGCAGGCTGTAACGCTGAGAAAGAACCGACAGAACCGTCAGTAATATTTTCAACCGTACAGACTTCAACCGTACAGACTTCAACTGTATCATCTGAGGTCAGCAAGGCTATTGAGGATAACGGTCTAAAAATCGACAAAGACGGCAACATCACAGATAAGAATGGTAAGAAAGTCGAAGTAAAAGACGGCAAGGTAGAAGTAAAAACCGATGACGGTAAGACAGTTACAGTTAAGGTTGACGATGTAAAAACTACAGTATCTAACAAAAACAACAGCAACAAGGGTAACACCGAAAAGAAAGAAGATACTAAGTCAAATACATCTTCAAAGAAAGACAATTCTTCAAAGACAAATACATCTGATAACGACAAGAAGCCAGCTAAGCCAAGCAACTCTTCAAACAATAACCAGACGCCAGCTAAGCCAAGCAACTCTTCAAGTAATAACCAGAAGCCAGCTAAGCCGAGTGAGTCATCAAAGACTGAAACACCTACAGAAAAGCAAAAGCAGAAAGTATGGGTAGATGATTATAAAACAGTCCATCACGAAAGAGAGTGGATTGTAACAGGTACTCACGAAGAAGACGTATATGATTCAGTAGGAGTATATGTATGTAATGATTGCGGTATGCAATTAGCAGACACTAACTCTTTGGTGAGCCATTTAGCGTGGGAAGCAAGAGAAAACGGTGGCAAGGGTTCATACCATGTTGAGAAGAAGCAGGTTAAGGTTGGCACTAAAACGGTAGAAGACGGCTATTGGAAAGAAGCCTATGACGAGAAAGTCAAAGACGGCGGTCACTATGAGTACAGATAATTAAATTTGATAGCAAGTATAAATCCTTAAAATAATTATTGGGAAGAGAGGGTTCTTTATGAACCCTCTTTTTCTATGTTAAAAATAAATATTATACTAAAGAAAGTATTCAATTTAATTATAATATATGGTATAATATAATAAAATAAAAGGAAAGGTTGTAGAGTATATGGATATTGGAGTACTACTATTTATCTGTTCAGTAGTAGTAGGTTTACTGGTTGTGATTTATATGTGGTACACTTTTTAATAGAAAAGTAATCATATTTAAAATAGAAAGGAGTATTAAGATGACAATAGGTAGTTTTGTAGGTGATGAAGCATAATGTTAATTGAGAACAAAAATATAGAGGATTGTTATGGTATGGGAATGCTCTGTAATCAACAAAATAAAAAAAGAGGTTAAGCATTAGAAAAAATTGCTTAACCTCTTTGTTGTTTTAATAATAGAAAAATCTTTTGTGTTATGGTGTAATAAATTTTAAAAATATATTATCTTGTTTCCTTGAAAATCGGCAGGCAAACTAAAATGACAGTAAGTTTGACAGTAAGTTTGACTGCATTTTATCTTGTTTTAACTTAATTCAAAATTACTCAACTGAATTTTTGAAATCTCAAAAACCCAGTGTTTAAGCCACTTTTAAGGCATTTTAAGTAATTTTGGCAAAAAATAAAAGGTGGTTAAAAAACCACCTTTTTTGGTCGAGGTGACCTTTATAAGTGGCTTAAATGCTGACTTAGTCGCAATTGACTGCGGTTTTGACAGCGATTTTTTCATTTTCAGGCGATTTGCAGGTTGTTTGCTTTCATATATTCGTCAGCAATCGCAAGGTGCTCGTTTTTAAACTTTTCAAATACAGAGCAGTAAACATTCAGCGTGATGTTTATGTCCGTGTGTCCTAAAAGCTTTTGAAGCACCTTTGCAGGCATTCCGCTTTCAATACACCTCGTTGCGTATGTATGCCTGAGTGAATGTAAATCTACCCTGCCGTACACCGAGCTGTCAAGAATGTCGTAATTCTTAATCACATTTGAGTAAACATAGTTGACTTGGTTTGAAGTGACAAGCCCGCCGTTGCTTGAAGTGAACAGCAAACCTCTTTTTCTGCCGCCTAAACATTCTTTCAAAAAGTCTGCAACATCATCGCTGATAAAAAGCGTTCTCGTGCCTGCGGCGGTTTTGGTATCGTTGATTACGGTGTTTCCAAATTCGCCTCTTGATACGGTTTTACTGACATTTATTGTTTTGTCGGTTAGGTTAATATCCTCTGCCGTAAGGGCACAACACTCGCCGATTCGCATTCCCGTGAACATTGACAAAAGCATTATGTCACCGTAGTGTATGTCCTCGGTTTTCAGCACATTCAAAAGTCCTATCTGCTCGTCAACCGTCAAGGCTCTGACAGGGATTTGCTTTTTTCTCGACTTCGGGCACTTGATGTCGCTCAAAGGATTGCTCTCAATGAGCTTTTTGCTGATTGCTTTTACAAATACTGCTCCCAAAAGCTGATACATCTTATTTATGCTCGACTGGGAATAATCAAGCTTTACCTTGAAAAAACCGACTATATCGTCCTCGGTGACTTCCGTAAGCTGCTTATCAGAAATATCGGAAAGCATTTTCAGAGTTTCCATTTTGCGGTCATAGGTTGACTGCCTGATTTCATTCAGGGCAAGCTGTTCCTCTATCATCTTTTCGGCAAGCTGATGAATTGTTTTTATCTCAACCTTGTTACGGTTGCGCTTTTCGAGGTTGCCTGCGAGAGCCTGAATTTGCAGCTCACGCATTTTGTCCTTGACGATTTTCTTTGTTTTTCCGTAAACGGTGCGGCGTTCCTTTTCACCGTCGATTGTCAAATAAACCTGACCTGCAAAGCGATGACGGCTTTCTACAAAATATATTGAGCCGTTGCCGTAGGTTTGTTTTTTCTTTGTGTCTTTAGCGTTTATTGTAATCCGTCCTTTCAAAACCTAAAGACAGCTTATCGTTATCCGACTGTATTTATAATACTCCAAAAGCGATAAGCCGTCAACAGATTTTCGCCTTATTTTATACTCTGCGCTTGCTGCTCCATTCTATAAAAGCCTGCTCACTGACCTTGAAGTTTTTACCGACTCTCACCAACGGGAAATCAGCCCTCATCATAATGTTTCGGGCAGTCGGCAAACTGCATCCGAGTGCATCGGCAACCTCTTTTGTGCCTAAAAATTTTATTTTTTCATCCATTTTGATTTCCTCCCTAATTACCGTACAAGCAGTCGGTTTCCATAGTATCAATTGAATTGTATAGAGCCGTCAGTAGATAGGCTCTCATATTTTTGATTTTACTTTTATTCTTTTCAAGCGAGCTTATTACATATTCAATATGCTCAGCGGTTACCATTGACAGCCGTTTGCGAACAGTCTGTATGGGGATTTGCCGTTTGTTAATCCGAACAGTATCACTTGCGTAACAGTAAGTGTCTGTCATAAGTCTAACAATTTCGTCGAGCACACTGCCGTAATCACGCTCCGCCAGTACATCATATTCAATTTGGAATTTTATTTCATTCTCAACCTCGTCATAGTCGATTGATAGATTGGTATTACTCCTATCGGTATTATTAATTTCAGTTTTATTTCCTGCTGATTTTCCGCAGTCAGGTACACTTAATTTTTGCACTCTGCAAAGCGTATTTTCCGCACTCTTGAATGAGGCTTCTTCGCTGTCAATAAAGTTATCAACATAAATAATGTCAGGCTTGCCTTTGCCCTGCCTTAGCCTATGTATAAGCTTGAAACGTTCAAGCTCACGAAAAAGCTTCGTAGCCTTGTCATGACTGCATTTCAGCTTTTGACAGACTTCATTGTTTGTGAAGTACACAATGGCTCTGCCGTTTGAGTCAGTCATACTGTTCTGCTCCGAAAGCATTCTGCGGTCAAGCAACAGCGAGTAGAGCAGCTTTGCACCGCACGACAAGTCTATATATGCATCATCAAAGAGAGCCTTTGGCAGTTTGATAAATTTGGATTTCATATGTTACCTTCCTTTTCTTATTTTTCCCGGGGTTTTAGGGGTATCCACTAACGAGCTTTTACTGTTTTATCCGCTTGTGGATACAAACAGTCTGCTCGCTAAGATTTGTCATAGGTTTCCTTGGTTTAATTTTTCTTTCTCTCTTTCGAGTACTGGCGCATTGAAAATAAGCGTTTTTCATTGTTTAGATTCACATCCTTAGAAAATAATTTGTTAATGAATTTTCTCGAATTTGATAAAGAAAATTAAAAATATATTTCTTTATCCCCTTCACTTGTATGGACAAAATCAGTATTTTGGAGGGGGTGTATTTTCAAAAAATTTCAAAATACCCTCTCACTTATTTGGACAAACACAGGCGTTTTGTCAGGGTATTTTTGAAAAGTTTTTTATTTTTTTGTGCTATAAAAAATGAATTTTCCGTTTTCGTTTGATATTCAAATAAATATATCCCTCTACTTATTTGGAGTGGGCGAGCCTGAAATTCAACCCATGTTCTAAAAAATTCATCCCATATAGAAATTGCAAAAAATAAACTTACCCATATAAAAAATTGCAAAAAAATAACACCTGCCTTACAGCAAGTGTTGGGTTAATAGTTTTATGCAGTTTTGCACTATCGGTAAAACATATAATTCTTTGGCTACCCGAAAAAAGGCATATCGTGATTTGCAGGGCAAAAAACAAATTATAGATTTTTAGTACGGAGTTGTTAAGACATACAGCTCCTTTTTTTAAAATTATGTTAGTGATATTTCTGTTCTTTTTAGTATAAATCGCCAATAATCATTGATTTATATGTCGAAATGTGTTATATTATAATAGTATAATTATATTTGCCAAAGTGATATAATGCTTAAAATGTAATACGAGGGAGGGCTGACAATGATTTTAGATAAAAAGCAGATGACTGAGGAAGACATAAAGCTACAATATATAACTCCTGCAATACAAGCAAAATGGGGACTCGACCGTATTACGATGGAAACCAAAATAACAGACGGTCGCATCAATCTGAAAGGAAATATTGTAACCCGTGAAAAGCCAAAGAAGGCTGATTATGTTCTTTACTTAACAAAAAATAAACCTATTGCGATTGTTGAAGCCAAAGATAATAATCATTCTATATCTTACGGTTTGCAGCAAGCGATTACCTATGCCAAAATGCAGGATATTCCGTTTGCATACAGTTCAAACGGTGACGGATTTCAGGAACACGACCTTCTGACCGGTTTGGAACGCACACTGTCTATGGACGAATTTCCGACTGTGGATGAACTTACTGCCAGATGGGAAAGCGAAACAAACGGCGGCAAAGGCATATCTGATAACGAAAGAAAAATAATCAATCAGCCTTACTACTCAAGCCAGAACACATATGATCCGAGATATTATCAGCGTAACGCTATTAACCGTACCGTTGAAGCAATCGCAAACGGACAAGAGCGTTTACTGCTCGTTATGGCAACGGGTACAGGCAAAACCTATACGGCATTTCAGATTGTTTACCGCCTTTTAAAAAGCGGACTCAAAAAGAAAGTTCTGTATTTGGCTGACCGCAATATTCTCGTGGATCAGTCGATTCAGCAGGATTTCTCTCCTCTTGAAAAAGTAATACATAAGATAAATTTTGCAAAAGACGATCCCGTTACCATAACTTCTCACGAGGTATATTTTTCTCTTTATCAACAGCTTGTAGGCAACGAAGAAAACGAAGATGAAGAAAGCGGTGAAGAAACAGTTGCTCGATTTGCAAAGTTATTTAATCAGGATTTCTTTGACCTAATTATTGTTGATGAGTGCCATCGAGGTTCTGCAAAAAAAGACAGCAACTGGCGCAAAATTCTTGATTATTTCTCCTCTGCTACACAAATCGGTATGACTGCAACTCCGAAGGAAACCAAATATATTTCAAACATTGATTACTTTGGAGAGCCTGTATATACATACAGCTTGCGAGAGGGTATTGAAGACGGCTTTCTTGCTCCGTTCAGGGTTATAAATATAACAACCGACATTTCAGACGGCTGGCGGCCTTACAAGGGACAGCTTGATAAATTTGGAAATGAAATTGAAGATCGCATTTATACTAACAGCGACTTTGATTACAATATTATTCTTGAAGACCGCACATACGAGGTTGCAAGGGAGATAACCGAATATCTCAAGAGTACCGACAGAATGCAGAAAACCATCGTATTTTGTGCTACTGAAGATCACGCAGAGCGTATGCGTATTGCGCTGAATAATCTCAACGCCGATATGGTCAAAGAAAATCCCGACTATGTTGTCCGTATCACAGGCTCCGATACTTACGGCAAAAGCAAGCTTGACTACTTTATTTCCGTATCTGCACCCTATCCGGTAATTGCAACAACCTCAAAGCTTCTTTCCACAGGAGCGGATTGCAAGATGACAAAGCTGATTGTTCTCGATGAAATGATTAACTCTATGACAGAATTCAAGCAGATAATCGGTCGTGGCACTCGTCTGCGTGAAAAGGAAGGTAAAAATCATTTTGTGGTAATGGACTTCCGCAATGTGACAAGACTGTTTTCCGATCCCGATTGGGACGGCCCTATTGAGATTGTAGAAGGCTTTGACCCTAATCACAAGCCGATACCGAAACCCAATACACCAGGTAATAGCGGTGATTCTGTTTCGCCACCCCCTACTGTTGACAAATATGTTGTTGATGAAAACGGATGTGATGTTCATATCATCGGAAAGCGGGTGGAAGTTTATGACGCCCTGGGCAAGCTTCTCCGTCAGGAAAGCATTGTTGACTATACAAAGTCTAATATTCTCGGCAAATATGCTTCTCTTGACAACTTTATTTCAAAGTGGACTTCCGAAGAAAAGAAAGAAGCTATTCGGGAACTGTTGAAAGAACAAGGCATAGACCTTGAGCAAATGAAAGCGGAGCAAGGTATGACCGATGTGGATGATTTTGACTTCATTTGCCATGTCGCCTTTAATCAAAAGCCGCTTACACGCAAAGAGCGTGCGAATAATGTAAAAAAGCGTGATTTTCTGAGCAAATACAGCGGTGTTGCAAGAGAAGTGCTGGAAGCCCTCCTCGATAAATATATGAACACAGGTATTTACGAAATTGAGAAAACCGAGATTTTACAGCTTGATCCGTTTAAGAAATTCGGAAAGCCCTCAAAAATCGCCACCTATTTCGGCGGAAAAGCAGGCTACATTCAAGCTGTAAAAGCATTGGAAGAAGAACTATATAAGGCAGGTTAATTTTAATGAGCAATCTATCGGGATTTGTAAAAAGACTTCGTGACATTATGCGCAATGACGCAGGTATCAACGGTGATGCCCAGCGTATTGAGCAGATTGCATGGATGCTCTTTTTAAAAGTATATGACGCAAAAGAACAGGACTGGGATATGGATGAAGAAAACTATGTATCCATCATTCCCGAAGAATGTCGTTGGTCAGCTTGGGCGGCAGACGACCGTTCCGGCTCTGCCATGACTGGAGATACATTACTTAATTTTGTAAACAACACGCTGTTTCCGACTCTCAAAAATCTGCCTGTTACCGCATCTACTCCCATAAAAAAGGCTATTGTGCAAACCACCTTTGCCGACGCAAACAACTATATGAAAGACGGTGTATTACTCCGTCAGGTTATCAATGTCATTGATGAACTGGATCTCAGCGATTATGAGGAAAGCCACGCTTTCGGCGAGATTTATGAATCCATTCTGAAAGAACTGCAAAGCGCTGGTTCTGCCGGTGAATTTTACACACCCCGTGCTGTAACCGATTTTATGTCAAAGATGATTCAGCCGAAAATCGGCGAAAAAATGGCGGATTTTGCCTGCGGCACCGGCGGATTTATCACAAGCTGGCTGAAAGAACTGGACAAGCAAGTCACAACCACCGAGGATAAAGAAAAATACAATAATTCTATCTACGGTATCGAGAAAAAGCAGTTTCCGTATATGCTCTGCATTACAAATATGCTTTTGCACGATCTTGATGTTCCGCAGGTTTTCCACTCGAACTCCTTGCTCCACGATGTATTGGACTACACCGAGGACGATCAGTTTGACATTATTCTGATGAATCCTCCTTACGGCGGCTCGGAAAAGGCAGAAGTAAAAAATCATTTTCCCTCTGACCTTGCAAGCAGTGAAACCGCCGACCTCTTTATGTCGGTGATTATGTACCGCCTTAAAAAGAACGGTCGTGCCGCTGTTATCCTGCCTGACGGCTTTCTGTTCGGCACAGATAATGCGAAGATAAATATAAAAAAGAAACTGCTATCCGAATTTAATCTGCATACCGTTGTGCGTATGCCGAGCAGTGTTTTTGCGCCATATACATCTATCACTACCAACATTCTGTTTTTTGACCGCACCAAGCCTACCGAAGAAACCTGGTTTTACCGTCTTGATATGCCCGAGGGATATAAGCATTTCTCAAAAACCAAACCGATGAAGCTGGAGCATTTTGAGCCTGTTATCGGGTGGTGGAACAACCGTCAGGAAATCAGCATAGACGGTTTTGACAAAGCTAAAAAATATACTGCTTACAAAACAGAAAATGGTGATATTGAGTTAAGAGATTCCAATGGTTTAGTAATTACGAATTATAACCTTGACCTTTGTGGTTATCCCCATATTGAAGAAGAAATACTTGATCCCATGGATCTTATTCAGCGTTATCAGGAGGAACGGGCGTCGCTGAACGCAGAAATTGACCGTGTGCTGGCTGACATAACCGCCATTCTCGGAGGTGGTCAGAAATGACGCCGCAGGAATTGAAAGCAAGTATTTTACAATTGGCTATTCAGGGAAAGTTGGTAGAACAACGCCCAGAAGAAGGCTCAGGCGAAGAACTGTATAAGCAGATTCAGGCAGAAAAGCAGAAACTTATTAAAGATGGAAAAATAAAAAAAGGAAAGTCCTTGCCGGAGATTACGGTGGATGAAATTCCGTTTGATATTCCTGTAGATTGGATATGGATTAGATTACGAGATATCTGCGTAAAAATCGTAGATGGTGACCATAACCCACCTTCAGGCACAAAAATCAGGACAGAG
>QWCH01002309.1_pt1 | contig 24532 bp, 18 predicted proteins | sample 1972671 | NCBI WGS metagenome assembly QWCH01 (sample SAMN09866713, study PRJNA288562) | Human gut metagenome isolate term3_stool, whole genome shotgun sequencing... | isolation source: gut | host: Homo sapiens | place: USA: California
GAAAGTGACTCCGGTATAGTCGGGGAAGAGGGCGACCGCCTTGTCGGTCTGTACTTCCGGGGTTATACGGGGCTGAGTACAGCTAACGGAGATAATGAGCCAACAGGCTAGTATGCCAATGTGCCAATGAAGAGGGAAATATTTCATTTTATAGGGGGATTACTTGGTGATTACTTTGTTTCCGTAAGGACTGAGAAAGTTGAGGTAATACCAGTAGGTGTTACCGAATTGCTTCTTCAGTGCCTGCCTGTCTTTTCTCTGGTAAAGAGCGTAATAGGCTTTAAACCTTTCTTCCGTGGCCGGGCTGATGTCGAAGCCTAGTTTGTTGAAGGTATCTTCGTCTACTCCCAGTCGATAGGTGTAAAGTGCCTCCTCGTATATCCGGGGAAGTGCCGGATAGGGGAAAGAGCGTATCCGTTTCAGGTTCTCTGCAAAACGGACTAGCTGATTACTCAATAACAGGTCGCTCATCAGGTATTCGAACGCCATCCGGTTGGTAGAGTCTTTATCGCATAAATAGCTAAGCTCCGGCCCTATATTCAGAATATTGGCAAAGCGGACTTTTTCATCTTTATCGTAAGGGATGGTCTTTAAGCCGGTGAGTTCTCCGGAAGAAAGATGTTTTTCCAGTTTTTCTGCATAATTTAACCGCTCTTCAAGTTTCAAAGCCATTGCCCTTGTTGCCTCGTAGGACTCATAAATATCATCTGCTTCTTTTAATGATTCCCCCGATGCTTTGGCACGGTTCTCCTCAACCTTTTTCAATTCTTTTGTTATTTTTTCATATGGCTGCATCGTCTCTTTTGTAATATGTCCGGTATTTTGTTCATAAAAATGATTTAATTGTTCCCGTGCCGGACTAACCATTAAATCCTCCATGGAAATGCCGCTTACAATCAAATACACAAAAATAATAGCAGCAAAGATTCCCTTTCCATAGAATAATGTTTTATATAATTCAAATCCAATCCCGTGACAATGACACAAAATCTTTTTCCACCATTCATTCACCCGCTCCAGTACACGCTCCACAATTCCTGCCGCATAAAACGGTCTCGTCCTCTTATTAATATAACAGGCAGCAATCCCTGCGGCAGCACAAAATACAATAGCAGTTCCCTGCACAAATTCCCGCAGATTAACCAGTATACCGCCTATCCGGAAATTGACATATTCTAAAAATGTTTCTTTTGGACTTGCCAAAAACCATAAATTGAAATATCGCAAGACACAAAGCGGATGCTGTTGTGGGATAAGATGATACAAAGCAAATGCCGTTCCATAAATTAAAACCACCAAAACCAGTCCCAGATTTCGGTTATGTACCAGTGAGAGGAACGCCCACACAAACAATCCCGTAAACATCATTAAAAGTGTACAAATCACCCAATAATATATCAAAAAACCAGATACAGAAAGGGGAAGGGTAAAATCTTTTAGCGCAATAACCGACTGTGCCGGCGAAGATAGGATTCCACTGCCTCCGTAGTCAAAAAAAGCCATCCACAATGTTTCAGAAAAAATAAAAAAGCTAAATAGCAGCGTTAAAAACAAAAAGATACCTAATCGTTTTACTGCCAATTTCATTCTTCCCGCTTTACAGCTATAAGTAATCTGCCAGAGCCCCGACTTCCTTTCATCAAAAAAATTTAGAACCGTTACAATAATAAACAAAAGGAAAACATAAAAAATTTCATCATATTCCAAAAATTCGGACATCGCCTTTTCAGAATGTGAAACATCTATATTGACTCCTTTTATCCTTGCAAAATCTTTTTTTGTCCGCTGGATATTTTGATTAACAAATGAGTTTTCATCCGAAAAAATACTAATCTCGGACAAAGTTTCCGACTGTGCATCCATCTCCTTTATTTTGCTAACAAACTCTTCTTTTGCCGTTTCCTGATCTTCCTGCCACACATCAAGGGTATCCTGTCTCGTTTCTTTGTCTCTTAACGCCTGCAAATTATCCATTTGATAATATTGAAACAAAAACAAATTTGCAATTAATAATACAAATACGGCAAGCAGATATTTTTTTTGACAAACAATTCTTCTTAATTCTCCCATAATAACTCCCCTCTATTTCAAAGTAGAAATCTCCTTTAAATTCAGTATTTGATAAGTTTCTTTTTCTATATTTTGAAGCAGTACTTGTTTGGAATCAGACCAGATAATTTCCGGACTATTTTCTGTCATGTTTTTTCTCTCACAAATCACATTTCCATCATAATCCACAACCATAATCCTCCGGTCTGATACCGAGTCTGCACATGGTTCATTATCAAAATATATATACTTTTCGTCCCGGCATACACTACAGATTTCATATTGCCACTCAAACAGTTTCTTTTCATTTTTACCATTCTCATCATATGAACGAAGTCCTTTTCCATCTTGGTAGCAAAAATAGCGTTCTCCCCTGACAGCCAGTAGAGCCTCGCCCTTAGGAATATTTAATTTTTTACTAGAACCCTCTAAAATGTTCCATTCGTAATTCAATAATTCTTCCTCTGTCCCATCCTTATCCAAATAACAGCTTGTCGTAAAATAAATATGATTTCCCCTTGTTTCATTAACATGAATAAGCGGCACATATCCTGTCACCTGAGCAACTTCCTTTTTTTCATCCGAGGAATCCAAAAGAATCTGATACAATGTCTGTGTCTTCTTTTCTCTGTCTTTCTGCATCCAGTTCACTGCCATATAGCCATAGCCTCTATGTATCGTAAAATCTAGCGAGCAGCCGGAATCACCACTATCATAGCGAAACAGTACTTTCAATTCTTCTCTCTGGCTTCCATCCAGGCTGATTCGATACAAAGAACAGGTTAATTCTTCCGAACCTCCGGCTACTACATAAAGATTTCCGGCATATGCCTGAATATTCTCCGGATGAGTAAAATGGGCATTACATGAATTATCTTTGTGTTTGCAATTTGGTTTTCCACATAACGGAACTGCTTTTTTCGATTTTTTATCAATGAAATAAACATATTGATCCTGTAACACATAAAATCCATTTTCTGTTGCTGCTGCATTTCTTATCATGGAAAAATTCTGTGCATCCTGTTCCTGATTATAGTTCTCACCATAATCCTTCTGATTGGTTCCACCGCAGCCGGTAAGACAAATACATAAAAGAATATACGCTGCAATAATAATTTTTTTCATTTGAAACTACTCCCTTCTCTTATTATTTAAATCTAGTTTTTTTTTCAACTTTAGATTTGTTATTTCTTTTTTAGAATAACATCGCATATGGTAAATGTCAAATACTATTTATTAAAAAGTATTGATGTTATATAACAAAGTTGACAACATGATTTATATAAGATAGAATAAAACTCAGAAAATTTTATGGTGATACATATATAAAGGCGTGAAAAAATGGCAAAACAAACTAGAAAAGTAAACACAATAAAAAATGGCACCATTGAATTGGTTTTGTTACTATTATTGCAAACGAACAAAAAATATGGATATCAACTGGCACAGGAAATGTCCGAATTAAGCAATGGTAAATATGAATTAAAAGAAGCGACTATGTATCCAACTCTTTATCGTTTAAATCAAAATGGCTATTTGGATTTTGAACAAGTTAAAGTTGGTGTTCGTCGGACACGTGTTTACTATTCTATCACGGAAAGTGGCAGATTAAGATTAAAAAATCTATTACAAGAATATGATACCATTACTTCAGCAATTGATACCATCATTTCTTGTGTCTCGCAAGTGGATAATAAAAACGGGGAGGATTAACATGCAACGAAATATCACAAAAAAATACCTAAGACAAATTCGAAGACTCTATAAGGGAAAACACAAAATAAAAAAACAATTTCTAGATGAGTTAGAACAAGACTTATTACATTATCAAAAAACTCATCCAAATGCAGATTACAATGATTTGCTGACGCAATTTGGAGAACCATCAGAAATTCAAAACATGGTCTCCTATCACTCACTCACAAAACTCCATCCAAGAAATATGATTTTATATTGGTGCAGTTTTTCTGTCTTTTTTATAATACTCATTATTCTTATATGGCTTACAATTCAGCATGTATGTGCTATGCGTGAATACGCTGATGGATATTATGTGGAATACTTTGAAGAAGACAATAAAAATATACAAAACATAAATCCTATAAATGGAAACCCAGACCCAACACCAGTGCAAGAAATCACTTTTGATTAGGAGGTTAAAATCCATGCTCAAAAAACATCAAATCAAAAAAATCATAAAGCAAATGGTTCCTTCCTCTGTTTATTCAAATCCTCAACGGAAAATGCTGAGAGAAACTGCAAAAACAGAGTTGTATGATTATATAACTAAATATCCAGATGCAACCTATGCAAATTTACAACAACAATTTTGTGACAACGAAATAATTAATTCCAAGCAAATGCAAACAAGCAAAAAAATCATGAAATTAATGATAGGTATCGGCGGACTATTATTTATTGCCTGCCTTATTGCTTATTTTATTGCAGACAATTTGGAGCCGCCGACCTATGTTTTTTAATTTCTTTATAATCCCCTACTTAAACATCACCGGCTCCTCATTTCCTCCGCGATAATCAAAGACACCTTCATTCTTTTCTTCTAACGCCTTAATCATATGATAGGTATACTCATTATATGGCGTCGGGATACCAAGTTCCTTTCCCATACGAATCAGTGCTCCGGAAAACATCTCGATTTCCGTCTGCCTTCCGGCATCTAAATCCTGCAAAGTAGAATATCTTGCACTTGGCGGCACGGCACTTCTTTGTGTCGAAGTATTTTCCACCTTTGACATATCGATTCCCTTTGCCAGCGCAATTGCCTCAAGTTCTTCCTTAAGTTTATCACTGATTTTTTTCATGTGAACACTATCCCGGTAGCAGCCGACCCCGGCACCCAAAATTGCCTGTGGCAGGTTGTTGCACACATTTAACCGGTATTTGCTCCACACCTCTTCACGAATATATTTTGTCGCACGAAAATGGATTTCTGTTCTTCCAAACAATTCTTTTACCGCCTGCACCCGCTCACTGTCATAGGGTGTCTTCAATTCTCCAAAAATAATTCCTATCGTTGTTTCCGGATTGAAATAAAAGCCCGTTTTCTCTTTATGAGAAGCAATCTTAATGACAGAATATAATACGTGTGGCTCTCCCACTTCCTTTGCAATAATTTCCTCACTATCAACGCCATTCATCAGACTCATAACAATTGTATTTTCCCCCACAGCCTCTTTGATACTTGGCAGAGCCTTTAAAAGTGCATTGTATTTGAGAGCAACCACTAATAAATCTGCTTTCTTTGCTTCCTTTGGCGCCCACACCTGCGGGCGATAAACCTTATCATTGATAAGACATCCCTCCCTCCGAATGCGCTCCGCTCTTTCTCCCTCTGCGATGACACCAAGTTCTACATCATCCAAAGCAGAAATCCCCCAGATAACATAGGAACCAACTGCCCCTGCTCCTAAAACGGCTACGGAATGTATCATTTTATTTTCCTCTTTTCTTCATATTTTCTTTTTTATCCAGCAATGCGGACAGCCTTCGTCCTCATCTTCAACTCCATATCCACAAAAGTTTTTCCGATACGATAGGAAATGCTGTGCCAGTTCATACATTTCTATTCTATGCAGTTTTTTCGTATTCTGCCTCTACAGTGCCCAGTCCGCAGCAAGGTTCTGCGTCTTCACCATATTGGCATAAATACCGTCTTTCGCATCCAGCTCAGATGGCGTTCCACTCTCTGCTACCACACCGTCTTTTAATACTACTATTTTATCCGCATTTGCAACCGTTCTCATACGGTGAGCAATAATCATGACCGTCTTGTCTTTAATTAAACGAGACAAAGATTCCTGAATCATCGTCTCATTGTCTACATCCAGCGAAGCCGTGGCCTCATCTAAAAGAATAATCGGTGCATCCTTTAAAAAGGCTCTGGCAATCGAAATTCTCTGTCTTTCTCCACCGGAAAGTTCCGAACCGTTTTCTCCGATTACCGTATTCCAGCCGTCGGAAAGTTTTTCTGCGAACTCATCGCAGTGAGCAAGTTTTGCCGCCGCAATCACTTCTTCATCCGTTGCATCCATTTTACCGATTCGTATATTTTCAAGAATTGTATTATTAAACAACGTAACATCCTGAAATACAATCGAATACAGTGACATCAAAGTCTCCGGGTCTACTTTGGAAATATCCATGCCGCCGACTGTTATGCTGCCGCGGTTTGCATCCCAGAAACGGGAGGCAAGACGGGAAACTGTCGTTTTACCGCCACCGGATGGTCCAATCAATGCTGTAACCTCTCCCTGCTTTGCCACAAAGGAAACATCTTTCAACACCACATCACCGGTCTCGTAAGAAAATCCCACATTGGAAAATTCAATGTTATAACCGTCATTCTTCATTGTGTTTGTACCGTCCTGTACTTCATGTGACAAGATTTCATCTAACCGGTCACTCTGAACACCGGAAGCAATAACTGCTGCCAGATTTTGCAGAGAAACCTGCATTGGGTCATAAATTCTTGATACTACCATCAAGAACATGAAAAAGGTAAGAATATCTAATTCCCCTTTTGCTAACAATACACCACCAACAAGTGCAACGGTAGCAATTCCAAGTTTCAAAATCATCTGTGAACTTCCGACAAATACAGCTGTTCCAAGCTCTGTTACAATCGCATGCTTTTCAACCGCCTTAATTTTTGCGGTCAGTCCTTTCATATAATCTTCCTGCGTGTTATAAGCCTGCAAATCTCTTACATTTTCCAGACACTCCTGAATACCGTCTGCACATGCCATTTTCAATACCATTTGCCTTTTATTCAAACTCTTCTGTACTTTTCCCGAACATCCAACAATGAGGAATGAAACCGGAAGTACCCAGAGTGCTGCAATCGCCATGCGCCAGTCAAAGAAAAACAAACCAATTGCAATCAACGCTGTCGAAATGCATGCGCCAAAAAGTTCCGGAATGAAATGAGAAGATGCTGTCTCCATCTGTGCGCAGTCATTCATAATTGTGCTTGTTAAGTCTGACAAGTCTTTTTTCCCGAAGAAAGAAAGCGGAATTTTTCTTAATTTCTCAGCTAATGTTACTCTTCGGACACCACTTTCAACGTAGGTCGATAAAAACGTGGCATTGTACTGAATGTATGTTGAAATACCAATCAATACAAATGTAATCAAACACCCTGCCACATAAAAGAGAACTTTATCTCCTAAATTTCCTGCCATATAGTCTCTTACCAAATAATACAAAAGGGCAACCGGCACCATAAGTATAATATTCGAAATGGTAGCGGAAATAATTGCTTTTATCATATCCGATGCTCCCTGTTTGGAAAGAGCATATTTATGCATCAATTTTTCTATCATATTACACACCTACCTTCCAGCTTACAGATTGATTGTATGCTTTCCACATGTGTGCATACAGCCCTTCTGCATCTTTTAATTCTTCATGTTTTCCTGCCTGTCTGATTTCGCCATCCTGCAAAACAAAGATACGGTCAACACCGGTAACAGAAGAAAGTCTGTGTGCAATCATAATCACGGTTTTTCCTTTTGAGAGTTTTGCAAATGCTGCCTGAACTTTCACCTCATTATCCGGGTCAGCAAACGCTGTCGCCTCATCCAAAATCAGAATCGGTGCATTTTTCAACATTGCTCTTGCGATGGAAACACGCTGTGCCTCTCCACCGGATAAATAAGTTCCTTTGGAACCGATTACGGTATCAATACCATTTGGCAGTTTTTCGATAATATCTTCACACTGTGCATTTTTTAATGCCTCCATGACTTCCTCACGGGTCGCATCTTTTTTACCCATGCGCACGTTGTCATAGATGGACATTTTCAAAAGTTTGCTGTCCTGGAACACAAACGATACGGTATCCATCAGCTTTTTCTGCTCAATATCCTTTACATCCACGCCGCCGATTTTTATGCTGCCCTTTGTCACATCAGAAAACCGCGCAATCAGACGCGCAATCGTTGTCTTTCCACCACCGGATGGTCCGACAAACGCAACCTGCTCACCGGCATGAATTTCAAGATTGATATTTTTCAGTGCATCCTTTGAAGCACCTTCATATCGGAACGAAACGCCATCAAAGCAAATGGAAGTGTCGTTTGACGTCTTTTTAGCCGTGCTCTGTGTAAGTGGTTTTTTATTGAGAATTCCATCAATTCTCGTAAGTGCATCTTCAACAATCATCGTATTTTCACCGGCGTACATCATCTTTGTTAAGGTAACCGTGATAATTGGTGTGATAATTATATAAAACAGTAAATTTAAAAGAAATGTGTTGTCCACTGCTCCACTATTTACCCCGCCAAAGAAAAATGCTGCTGCAATCAAAATAGCAAATACTGCATTAATTGATACCGTGTATACCGTCATCGGAATGCGCATATCTTTTGTGTAAGAAATCGTCCATTTTTCGTAATTTTTAATTGCCTCACGAAATCTCTTGAATGAAAAGACAGACTGACCAAATGTCTTTACGACGGGGATACCACGAACGTATTCTACAGCTTCACTTGACATTTCTTCGAGTGCATTCTGGTATTCTGCCATTTTCTTTTTCATATTTTCGCCCATCATGCTTCCCATCACAAGAAAAGCTACCCCAACCGGAATCAGGCACAAGAGTCCAAGCCGCCAGTCAAATACGAAAAGAAGAATCGCAAGACCAATCGGCGTAGCAGCTGCCACGCATTTATCCGGCAGCTGGTGAGCTAAATAGGTCTCGGTTGCTGCACTGGATTCATTCACAACTTTTCTTACTTTTCCACTTCCCTCTTCATCCATAAAACCAAGTGGCAGCGTTAAAATATGTTTCATCAGCCCAACTCTTATATTTGCCTGTACGCGAAATGCGGACAAATGCGAACAAATCAAAGCTCCGATATAGATAAGCATGGACAATATCGCAAATCCAACCGCACTCCATCCATAAGCCGACAGATTTTCTGCATCTGCATAATTTGGTGCCACGTAGAGCACCTCTTTGATTATGCGCCAGATAAAATAGAATGGAACAAGTGCAACAAACGCACTTATCGCAGCAAGAATCCAGGATGCAATGGTAAGATATTTATACTTTCCGGCATAAACAAATAACCGCTGCATCGGACTTTGCTTTGTTTCTTTCTTCTTTGCCATCTAAGAAAGCCTCCTTCAAATACTATTCGTGTCACATAACTAGTGTAAGTTATAACTAACCAAAGATTTAAAAGAGGGGCTGCTTTCACTCCATGCAGCCTTCCTTTTTATATTCAATCTTTTTCATAAATAACACGCCATCCGGCACAGTGATATTTTGCAAGCATATCAATATATCGGAGTGCCTCATCCTTTGGCATGTTGTGCCTAACCACTTCAAAAAAACTTTCAAAAAGGGCCTTATTCATAATATGTGAAAATTCACTGGTAATAGGACTTTCCTTTTGGGGGTCAATCCCCGCTGTCTCCATGTATTTGACCGTATACTCTGTCTCAATCTCCACTAAATGTTCCACAAAATTTTGAAATTTTGTTCCATAAGAACCATCCACCAAAAGTTGAAACTCCTGTAAATGCTCATACATGAATAAAACCATCTGGCGCATACCATCTCTCGTTAAATCATCCATAATTTCCGGCTGCTTCTCCGGGTCCGTCTGATGAAACTTTTCCTGTATGCCACGGAACATCCGGACAAATTCTTCTGCTGCCGTCTCAACAATTGCACTAAAAAGTCCTTCTTTTCCACCATACCGGGAATAAATTGAACCCGTCGTAGTTCCGGCTTTTGCAGCAATATTCCGAAGGGATGCATCCACATACCCTTTTTCAAGAAATTCCTTCTTTGCACATGTTTCTATTTTCTCAGAAACACCTTCCAATGGTTTTGACACCTGTACCTCCAATCCATAACACCGTTATATAACACTGTTATGAGTATAATCTTGCGTCTTTCTTTTGTCAATGCCTTACCACTTATTGCGACATTTTATCATTTTATCTGTGTGATTGCCTGAGACAGCCGTTTTAATCCATCCATCATCCGCTCTCTTGGGCACGCTAAGTTCATTCGGAAAAAGTGTTTTCCATCCCCGCCAAAGACATTGCCATCGGATAAATATAATCCGGTTTTCTCGCGAATCTTTTGTACCAGCTCTTTCGCATTCTGTGAAACCTCCTCACAATTAACCCATAAAAGATAGGTTGCATCGGACAAAATCACCGTCAATTCCGGAATTTTCTCCTGAATATATGACGTAGCGACACGTTTGTTTTCCGAAATATAGGCACGCAATTCGTCAAGCCACACTTCTCCTTTTGTAAATGCTGCTACTGCCGCATCAATGGCAAATGCATTTGGCTCCGCCACCTCATCGGTATTCAGTCCCCGCCATACTTTGTGACGAATCACCGGATTTGGAACCGAAACTGCCGCCGTCTGCAAACCGGCAATATTAAACGCTTTCGTCGGCGCAATGCACGTAACGCTGTTGTCACGGCACGCCTCGGAAACAGAAGCAAAGGGAACATATTCACACTCGGGCTCCGTTAAATCACAATGAATTTCATCGGACACAACAATCACATGATATTTTTGACACAGCTCGCCGATTCTTGAGAGCGTCGCACGGTCCCATATCTTGCCCCCCGGATTATGAGGGTTACAGAGAATCATAAGGGTTGTCTGAGGATCCGCCAGTTTTTGCTCCAAATCTTCAAAATCCACCCGGTAATTTCCATCTTCCAGCACAAGCGGACTTTCCAACACCTGACGTCCGTTGTTGAGAATTGAATTGAAAAAGATGTTGTACACCGGTGTGTGAATCAGCACTTTTTCTGCCGGCGTTGTCAGTTTTCTGACAATGGAAGAAATGGCAGGCACCACACCTGTACAGAAAACAAGCCAATCCTTTTCCATTTCAAAATGATGTCTTTTTTTCCACCAGCCAACATATGCCTCATACCATTGTTCCGGAATCACGGTATAACCAAAAATCCCATGATTCAAGCGTTTTTTCATTGCTTCCAGAACACACGGTGCGGTCGCAAAATCCATGTCCGCCACCCACATCGGCAATTCATTTTCCTCCACATCCCACTTCAGCGATGCGGTGTTTCTGCGGTCAATCATCTCATCAAAATTGCTTGCCATGAAAATTTTCCTCCTTATACTGTCTCCTCACAAATAATTTTTGTCTTCGACGGGTCTATTTTATCCTTTTCCAAAATGAGTTTTCCAATGCCTTTTGCGCGGATTTCTCCACTTGTCGGATTCAATACACTATCAATCGTGTTAGTAATCTGTGCATCCACCGTCGAATACTCAAATGCCAGCGTCGTATTAATTAATTTGCAGTCTTTCATCACCAAATGATCAATGTAACACATGCCCTGAAGGCTCTCAATCGTACAGCCAATCAGTGTCAGATTTTTTGCATTCCATCCAAGATATTCACCCGAAATAAAGGAATCGTAAACGGTTACATTTTCACTGTTCCAAAATGCGTCCTTGGACAACAATTTGGAATTTTTGATTTCTACATTTTTTACGCCATCAAACGAATAATTTCCATAAAGTGTCAGACCGTCAATCTTCATATCTTTGCTGTTCATGGCAAAATAATCGCCTTTTGCCATCACATCATTCAAAACAACATCCTGACAGTTCCACAATGTTTCCTCTGCATTTGGAATAGACACGTGGGAAAGTGTTAAATCCTCGCATCGGCGGAAATTTTTAGGTGCCTCAATCGCACAATCTTCAACAACCATATGGTTCGTATACCACACACCGGCACGCGCCATCTCAAACCACGTGCAGTCTTTTACAGAAATGGAGTCCGAATACCACAGCGGATATTTCCACTTAAACATACTGTTTCTTAATTCAATATTATGACTTTCTTTCAATGGAGATTCTCCATCGTCAAATATCGTATCGTATATTTTCAAATCCGCACCTTGAAATAAGGCACGCTCACCAGTCAAAAACTGTTGTCTGATTTCTTTCATCACAAGCACCTCCTGTATCTGGGCTAAAAATAATTGGTAGCACCAATAACATACTATTTCCTATTATAGTTTCTTGCTTTAAAATGTCAAATGGTTGTTGGGGGGTTTTTTGTTTTCCGTAATTTTGTAGCAAAGCTTTGCTACAGAATTACTGGAATACTAAAAAGACCGACAATTACAACTTGATAATGGGGTGGTTTTCGGAAACTTTCTATATCTCCAATGTGATCTAAACTTTCAAGAAAGGGAAAAGGGTTGCTTTGAAAGCACGCCTCGCCTCAAAAGTATCATTCCCACCAAATCAGCGAGTCCCCACCCGATTGGTATCGCCGCCCAGATTCCTATCACGCCGGTGTGGAAAAGTCCGGTGAGTGCATAGGCAAGAAGCACTCTCGTTCCCAGTGAGATTATCGTAAGAACCACCGAGACAACCGGCTTGTCCACCGCGCGGTAATATCCATAGAGCAAAAACAAAATACCGATTCCAACATAGAAAGCGCCTTCTACCCGGAGATATTCGGCGCCGGCAGCTGATATGGCACTGCCCTCGTTTGTAAAAAATCCCATCAGCGTGTCAGCAAATCCAAAGACAGCTGCACTGATTACAAGGCAAAAAATCAATACGCTGACGAGTGCCAGCAGAAATCCTTTCCGGATGCGGGCATACTTCTTTGCCCCGTAATTCTGTGCCACAAAAAAGGAAAAGGCATTTCCAAAATCCTGCACAGGCATATACGCAATCGTGTCAATTTTGACCGCCACGGAAAACGCTGCCATAATCGTTGTACCAAAAGAATTGACTAATCCCTGTATCATCAGGATGCCAAAGTTCATAACGGACTGCTGCAAACACGTAAACCCGGACAAAGAAAGAATCTGCCGGAAGTTCTTTTTTTCCCATGTGAAATCTTTTTTCGCAGGGCACAAATCAGAATACCGGAAGAGAAAATAAAGCATAAGACCGATACCTGCTATATATTGGGAAATAACGGTTGCCACGGCAGCACCCGCAATACCAAATGAGAATGTCACAACAAACAAAAGGTCAAGTCCGATATTAAGTGCGACTGAAATCCCAAGAAAAACAAGTGGCAGCACCGAATTTCCGATACTCCTGAGAACACTTGCAAAATAGTTATACAAAAAAATAGCAAAGAATCCGGCAAACACATATATGAGATACGTTACCATATCCTCTACGGTTTCTGCCGGAACCTGCAAAAGATAAGTAAGTGGTCTTACGAATCCATACAACAGTATTGTCAAAACGATCGAAAGACTACCAATTGCCGTAAAGGACATAAAAATCCCATTTCGGAAAGTCTCTTTTTCTCTCCTACCGTATGCCATCGAAAAAAAGGCACCTGCTCCCAGACACAGACCAATAACAACCGAAGTCAAAAATGTCATCAACGTATACGATGCGCCAACTGCCGCCAGTGCCCTTTTGCCAAGATAACGCCCGACCACCCATGTATCGACCAGGTTATAAAACTGCTGCAGCACATTGCCAAGCATGAGAGGAAGTGCAAAAATCCAGAGGCTCTTTACAATTGCTCCCTTCGTTAAATCTCGTTCCTGTCTCATCCTGTGTTCTCCTTACATCCGCTTCTCAATCAAATCATAATGAAAATCAATTGCAGCATTAAAAGCCTTTTCATCCTCTTTTATGAGAGCCTCATAAATCCGCGTGTGACTCGCTAACAGACAATCTCTACTGTCATATTCAACGCATTCCGTATACACAATGCTGACCGCCTGCATAATTGTAATCAGCAGATTATTTTTCGTAGCAAAAACAAGTGTGTCATGAAATTCCTTATCCTGTTTTGCCAAAGGTTCCCCGGTTAATTCAGCCATTGTATGTAATAAATCCGAAAGTTTTTGTTTGATTTTTTCATCGATACCATTTTCCAAAAGAAGATTGCCAGCCATTTTCTCCATGGCACGGCGAAACTCACAGATTTCACTTTTCGTTACCCCATTTAAAAGAAGAAGCATTTGAATCATGCTGCCAAAAGACTGCCCGATATTCTCCGCAACATAATTACCGGAGCCCTGCTTCCTTTCAACAACGCCCATGCCATGCAGAACACAGATGGCTTCTCTGGCAGAATTTCTTCCAATTCCTAACTGCTCTGCAATCTTTCTCTCCGTCGGCAGTTTACTTCCCCAAGTCAAAGTACCATCTTTTACCAAATCGTAAAAATATGAAAGCACCTTTTGATATTCCTGACACCCGGTTTGTTTCATAACCTTTTCCTTTCCTATGTAAATGAAATTTCTTAAATAAACTTCATAAATAATGGGGAAAATACTACGGTCAAAATTCCCGTAGCTGCAATCGCAAGACTGCTCATTGCCCCTTCGATTTCGCCAAGTTCCATTGCTTTCGCCGTTCCAATCGCATGTGAGGAAGATCCAAATGCGAGTCCCTTCGCAATCGGATGAGTAATACGAAACAACTTGCAGACAAGCTCACCAAACATATTGCCAACCACACCGGTAACAACAATCACTGCTACCGTAATGGTAACATAACCGCCTAACTCTTCGGAAAGCCCCATGCCAATTGCCGTTGTAATCGACTTTGGCAAAAGCGTCACATATTCCGTGTGCGACAGACTCATAAATTTTGCTAACATAAAAACTGTTACACCACTGGTAAGTGTACCAGCTAAAATACCAAACATAACTGCTTTCCAATTCTTTTTAAGAAGCTGCCACTGCTCATACAAAGGAATCGCAAGACATACCGTAGCCGGAGTCAAAAACCAGCTCAAATAAGAAGCCCCTGCATTGTACACATCATAATCAATATCTGCGGTCACTAATATAACAATTGATAAAATAATGGATATTAAAAGTGGATTTAATAGCGCAATTTTAAATTTCTTTTTCAGAAATGCCCCTGCCATATACGCAAGCAGACTAATGGTAACTCCTGCAAAAAGTGAGTTCTCTAAAAATTCATTCATGGTCTTTCCCCTCATCTTTCTTAATCATCCACTGAGCCGTTTTTCCCGTTGCCACAGCTACCGCAACAAAACTAACAAACGTAATAATTCCCACGGGAATTAAAAGAGGTTTTAACACATTCCACGATACCATCAGACCAACGCCCGCCGGAATAAACATCACCGGCATAATTTCAATCAAAAACTTCCCTACCTCCTTCACCGAAGACAGTTTAATATGTCCCGTCATCAAACCCACAAATAAAATCACCATACCGTAAATACTTGCCGGAATTGGCAGTGGCAGAACATATTTGACAAGTTCGCCAACAAATGTGATACATAAAATAAGTAAAAACTGCTTTAAATATTTCATAATCCTCTTCCTTAACGTAATATAATAAATTGGTAGTACCAATTTGGCACCACCAACTATTATACAACGGATATCCTTCTTGTCAAGAATTTCTTCTTTTTTCCAGCTCAGCAATATTTTCAGTCACCTTTTTTTTCGAAAGCGGATAGATAAAAAGCAAAATCATCGCCACAATAAAAAGCCCAATTGCCGGTATCAGACATGACATCTGAAAAATCCGGTCAAGAATCACTGCACGCCTTGCTATCTGCTCTGCTCCCTGCGGATTATGCATAAGCTGTGCCTGATATCCAACCGCCGCTAAAATCGTCCCCACAAGGCCCGACGACAAAGCCTGACCTAACTTTCTTGCAAACGAATATAAGGAATACACCGTTCCATCTTCGCGCACCTTATTTTTCACCTCGGCATCATCAATCACATCTGTTATCATTGCCCAAATAACTGTGTTAAAAAAGCCGATTCCGATATAAGCAAGGACAAAAAAGCCAACGTAAACCCATTCATTTTTCGGATATATTACCATACACAAAAACAAAATCACTGCTCCAAATAGGCAGGAAAAAGCCGACAATTCCCGTTTTCCATAACGCACGGACAGCCGTGTAGCAAGCGGTGCACACACACCTAACACCGCTAGACTGGTGAGAAGCGAAAACATTGACTGTGCCTTAGCGCTATTATACACTTCCGGAAATACATAGGCAGAAATTCCCTGCATGCCAAGTAAGGCAAGCAGCAAAAACATCGCCGCCGCAATAATGCCAAGCAATGCCCGGTTTTTCATTAGATTTTTTAACTGGCTTGTGAACTGGATTTTCCCTTCACTCGCCGGCACCTCAACACGCTCTACCGTAAGTCTTACACACAGCAGATAACACAAAAAGGATAGCACAGAAAAAACACCGGCAATTACCGTCATACGAAATCCTGACAAAACCGTCTGACCTTCCACCGTAACATAAGCAAGCATCGGTGTTCCTGCTCCAATTACAAGCCCGGCAAGAGTTGCTCCGACCGTCCGCCAGGTTGATAGCTGCGCCCGGTCCTTTGCCTCGGCAGAAATTGCCGAAGCCATCGAACCATACGGAATATTAACCGCGGTATAAAAAATCGATCCCCACAAAATATACGTGACAACCATCCAGCCTACCTTAAACCAATATGGCATACCGGCAAATGCTGACTGGTAAATCAAAAAACTGGAAATCGCAACCGGACCACACATCCGCCTTATCCAAGGACGAAATTTTCCGTCCTTCCCCGGTTTACTCCGATCCACAATCTGTCCCATTGTAATGTCCGTGAATGCATCTAAAAAACGAGCAGCCATCATTAACATTCCCACCACACCGGCACCAATTCCCATAACGTCTGTATAAAATTTCAACATGAAAGCCGATGATAAAATAAAGGTAAAATCATTTCCGAAATCGCCAAACATATACCCGATTTTATCCCGCATACCAAAGAGTCTGACTTGTTTATCCATTTAAATTCTCCTTTTTAATTTCGTTTAATTTCATATTCAGACTTTCTAAAAAGCCATCCGGTGCCATCGCCCCAAGCATTTCCTTCATACTTTCCAACTTCATTTTTTTCATCATATCCCACATGCCTTCTTCTTTTGCAAGTGTCATACCGGTAATCAATTTCATCGCTTTCGTGACAAGTTCCATCGCCTCATCATTTTCACTGATTTCCTCTAACGTACAGCGGATATGATAACGGTCCTCCGGATATTTCATTTCCTCTGAAAGATTTAGCGAACCAACCTCCTGAAACCAGTTTGCCACGCCTTCTTCCCTCTCACTGGCTTCCGGGAATACATAGCTTTCCGGCTCTTTTTCCACCCTATCAATCGTCACAGCATCCCATACATCTCCTGCCTTTACAAGAATTGCATTTTTTCCTCCACTAAGAGAAATCGGGAAAGATGCCACATGACGTTTTACCTCATTTACCGCCATTTCTTCCCCATTCACAAAAAGTGTCACTCTTTCCTGATTTGTATACACGCGGATTTGGGTATTTTCCCCAGAGCGGAGCGAATACCGCTTATCACAGATATGAACCATCGGTTCTGGATTCCAGTACGCCTTGTATAGGTAAAAACTATCCTTTTTAATTTTTCTGTCCATCGTTACAAGGCCTTTGTTATTTCTTCCCGTCACACCGCCTTCTGAACGTGCGGCACACCCAAAATCAAACATATTCCATACATATGAGCAGAAAATCCAAGGGCGTCTCTCTAACATATGTGCCATATATTCGTGGTATCCTGCCTGATATGCCTCGCTGTAATCTTTACACTTTGGATTTTCTCCCTGATAGGTAATGATTCCCTCACAGCCATACTCCGACAATCCGATGCAGCGGTTTGGATATTTTTCATGATACTCATCCATCCATGGACCATTGTCCTCTGTCTTTCCGCCATACCAGCCAAAATAATGGTTATAACTTTCCACATCGGTAATTTCATGCATCGGACCGTCTTTCGGCGTCATCGTCACATGAGCAATCGTCGTGAGACGGTATGGGTCAATCTTTTTAGCAAGTGCATTTAACTCCCTGTGATTCTCCACAAGCTTTTCAGAAATACCCCCAATCAAAATTTCATTGGAAATGCCCCAGAAACAAATGCTTGGATGATGGTCATTCTGATAAATAAGTTCCTTTAACTGGGTTATACAGTTCTCATGTGCTAAAGGGTCTTCATTCATCACGCTGATAAAAGGAATTTCCGCCCAAACAACAAATCCTCTTTTATCACACTCGTTATAGAACTCCTGTGCGTGCTGGTAATGGGCAAGACGCACCGTATTTGCCCCGATTTCTTCAATCAGCTCAGCATCCCGGACGTGATCCTCTTTTGTAAGTGCATTTCCCTGATACAATTTATCCTGATGCCGGCTCACGCCGCGCAGCGGCACACAATTTCCATTTATTAGGAAACCGCGCCCGGGATCACAGCAAAAAGTCCTTACACCAAATTTAAGTTCCACTTCATCCAGACATTCGTTATTACGCATAATGAGCGCCTTTAGCGTATACTGATAGCTATTTTTAATATCCCAGCGGTGCGGTTTATAAAGAGGAATAGAAGTATCCGGTGAGTCCGCCGGACGTGCTGCACTTGCCACTTCTTTTCCATCTTCATCAAAAATCTGGTAAATCACCTGATTATCTTTTTCCACCCCGCAAATCTTTGTTCGGATGTGAAGCATAAAATCCTCTTTGTCCCACGAAGCTGGTTCTGTGGCAGCATGGATTCCCAAATCTCCGTAGTGTAACAGTTCAAAATGTGTTTCCGGCACGCAAATCAGATGTGCGCCACGATACAGCCCGCCATAAAAAGTAAAATCTGCTGACTGCGGATAAATCGCATCACATTTTTCATTGCTGCACCAAATTGCTATCGTATTAAATTCTTCCGTACATTTTTCCGTAATATCGGCTCGAAATGCTGAATAGCCCCCCTCATGGCTCACAACGAACTCACCATTTACAAACACTTTTGCCTGCTGCCCCGCCGCCGGTATTTCCAAAAATAAACGAGAATACTTCGCAGACGGCTCCCACTTATCCAACGTTTTTACATACCAGTAACTGCCTCTGTCATATGTTCCATCTCCCTTTTGTCCATCCAGTGCATTCCATGTGTGAGGCAGCGAAACAAGTTCTCCCTCTCCCGGTCTTGCCTCCGAAACATCTACATCCGCATGAATAAACCACCAATTCTCATTAAAATCTAAAATCTGACGCATTTATTTATTCCTCCATTGAATCATTCTCTTTTTACTTATACCCAAAAAAAAAGAAACTATCCGTTTATGCTTTCGTTTCGCATAAATTGATAGTTTCTTTTTCAATTCAAATTTTAATTAACGCGCCAGCGCATTCATAACCGCTTCTCTCTCACTGTAATGGTATTTCACACCATTGATTTCCTGATATTCTTCGTGACCTTTACCAAGAAGAATAATCATATCGCCATCCTCAGCATGGTCAACTGCATAATTCACAGCCTCCTGACGGTCCGGAATCACCACATACTCACCGTTTGTCTTTGCCAGACCAACCTCAATATCTTTTACAATATCCATTACGTCTTCCGTTCTCGGATTATCACTTGTCACAATTGCAAGTTCCGCCAGATTTCCAACGGCCTCTCCCATCTCGTAACGGCGCAGTTTACTTCGATTGCCGCCACATCCGAAAATAGCAATAATCCGGTGCGGATTGTAACCACGCAGAGTCTTTAGCACACTCTCGGTACTCACACCATTATGCGCAAAATCAATCAATACGGAAAATCCTCTGCCGGTCGGAACATTTTCCACACGGCCACGCACTTTTACGTGCTCAAGCGCGTGCAGAATCACCTCTTCCGGCATTTTCAACAGAGCACCGGTACACGCCGCACACATTCCATTGTAAATATTAAAACGTCCCGGCAGACCAACAATGATATCTCCGTTCAAAAGACCATTCGCATGGAATTTCATACACAGATTTCCCTCGTTATTCACATGCTCAATTTCCGTTGCCGTCATATCCGCATCTTCTGTTCCATATGTTTTAACCTCACATGTCGCATCTTTTATCATTTCTTTCCAGTGCGGGTCATCACGATTTACAATTCCGACGTCACACATCGTAAACAGACGGCTCTTGCAGTACAAATACTCATTAAAATCTGCATGCTCATTTGGTCCGATGTGGTCCGGCGTAATATTGGTAAAAATACCATAATTAAAATGCATTCCTGCCACACGGTCCATCTTGATTCCCTGCGAGCTTACTTCCATTACCATATACTCGCACCCGGCATCCACCATATCTTTAAAATATCTCTGCAAATCATAGGATTCCGGCGTTGTATGCTCCGTCGGTGTCACCTTGCCGGCAATTGCCACACCAATTGTACCAACAATTCCGCAGGTTTTCCCGGATTTTTCAATAATATCACGAATCATATATGTGGTTGTCGATTTTCCTTTTGTTCCTGTAATTCCAATCGAAATCATCTTCGATGCCGGATAATCAAAATACGCCTGGGATAAAAGACTCAGCGCTGCTCTGCCATTTGCCACACGAATCACTGTAATACTTTCATCTATGGACTCAATCTCTTTTTCCACAACAAGCACCGATGCGCCTTTTTTCACAACATCCGGAATGTATTTATGACCATCGACAACCGTTCCTGCAATGGCAACAAACAACATTCCCTCTTTGATTTTTCTGGAATCATATGCGATGTCTGCCACTTCCGTATCAAGGCTTCCCTGTACCAGTTCGTACTCGATGTGCTCCACTAATTTACTTAACTTCATTTTGCCGACCTCCCTTTACTCGATTAATTGATAATGTTTCAATGCCTTCTCAATTCCATCTTCCATCACAGCCGCCGTTACATAGTCGACCGACGGAAAAATATCCGGATTGCCACTTCCCATTGCAATGCTGATGCCGGTGAAATCAAGCATCGGCAAATCATTTGTACTATCACCAATTCCTACCGTATGCGCTCTGTCAATTTCTAAACGCTTACAAAGGAAATCAATTCCGGTCGCCTTTGAATAACCTTTTGGCACGACCTCATAAAAAGTCGGGTCACGTAAAATAAAATCAAACGTGTTTTCCCATTGTTCCTTAAATGATTTCATGTCACTGCTCTCATCAAACCAGAGTGCCATCTTATCAAAATTCAAATCGGCATCCTCCCAGAACAACTGGCATTTTGCCGAAAATGTTCCATTTTCCTCAAAGATGGATTTTACAACCGGCATCCAGTAATCTCTGCGGAAATATGCCGTCTCCTGACCTTCCAAAACACCATCGATATGATAGCGCGTCAGAGAATCGGCAACTTCTCTCTGCAATTCTTTCGGTAATGTTGCATGAAGCAGCTCTTCCCCATGATAAAATATATTCGTACCACATCCGCCTACCACACCATCAAAACCAATTTCCAAAATATCCTTTGGCCAGATGGACTTGCAGCGTCCGGTACAAAGAAACAGTAAATGTCCGTTTTTCTTTGCCTGATGCAGGGCACGCACCGTACTCTCCGGCACGATTCCCTCTTTTTCATCTAACAAAGTTCCATCAATATCGAAAAATAACATGTATTGTTCCATCGTTTATTCTCTCTCGTCTATTTCACGGAAATCCACATGACTTCCTACGTATTTGTACGCCGGTCGAATAATTTTACCCTTGTTTACCAGCTCTTCCAGACGATGTGCACTCCATCCGGAAATACGGGCAATCGCAAAAATCGGAGTAAATAATTCTCTCGGAATACCAAGCATAGTATATACAAAACCACTGTAAAAATCAACATTTGCACAAACCGGTTTATAACGCAAATGTGCTTTCATAATCAAATCTTTGGACACTTCTTCCACTGTTTCATACAGATGAAATTCATCCATTTTACCTTTTGCCTCCGCCAGTTTTTTTGCATAGCGTTTCAAAATCACGGCACGAGGGTCAGACAATGTATAAACCGCATGTCCCATTCCATAAATCAGACCGGATTCATCAAAGGCCTCGCGATTCAGAATTTTATTCAAATATTCTTTAATCTGCTCTTCATTATTCCAGTCCTTGCAGTGTTCTTTAATATCATCAAACATCTGCAACACTTTTAAGTTGGCGCCACCATGACGCGGTCCCTTCAGCGAAGCAATGGATGCTGAAATCGCAGAATATGTATCTGTGCCGGAAGACGTTACCACATGATTGGTAAACGTCGAGTTATTACCGCCGCCATGCTCTGCATGAATGACAAGTGCAATATCTAAAACTTTCGCCTCTAACTCCGTAAATTTACCGTCCTGTCTTACCATCTGCAAAATATTTTCTGCAATTGACAAATCTTTATCCGGTGTACGGATGTATAAATTATCATCAAATCCAAAATGACGGTATGACAAATACGCATACACCGCAATCAACGGAATTTTGCCGATTAACTGCAAAGACTGGCGCAGTACATTTGCCACGGAAATGTCGTCCGGATTCTCATCATACGAATACAGTGTCAGCACACTTTTCTGCAATGCATTCATAATGTTTGCACTTGGCGCTTTCATAATCACATCACGAACAAACTGACCGGAAAGCTCCTGAAGACTGGTTAATACCTCTTCAAAATCCTTTAACTGAGTATGTGTCGGCAGTTCGCCAAACATCAGCAAATAGGTTGTCTCCTCGAAAGCGAATCGGCGGTTTTCAAAACTTTTTACAAGGTCCATTACATTATATCCCTGATAATAAAGTTCTCCGTCGCAAGGAATCTTTTTGCCGTTTTTCAAGCGGTATCCACAGACATCTGAAATCTCTGTCAATCCGGTAAGTACTCCTTTACCATTCGAATCGCGAAGTCCCCTCTTCACATCATATTCGTTATACAAATCCTGGTTAATGGCACCGGACACCATACAGTAATTCACCAGATTTTCAAATTTGCCATTTAACTTTTCTCCCAGTTCCATCATTGAGTGATTATCCAAACCAAATCCTCCTTCTTTTGGACTCTTGTCATAGTCGAAAAAAGAGGATAGGACACTTCATTTTCGGACCTATCCTCTTTGACTATGACATTATACTACATGTTAATCAAAAATGCAAATCATGTTAATGATTTTTCATCACCCGCATTGAGTTCAAAATTGCTAAAACAGATACACCGACATCAGCAAATACAGCTTCCCACATATTCGCCACACCAATTGCACCAAGCAGAAGTACAACTGCTTTTACAGCAAGGGCAAATACAATGTTCTGCTTTACAATGCGAAGTGTTTTTCTGGAAATCAGTACGGTTGACGCAATCTTTCGAATATCGTCATCCATCAAAACGACGTCTGCCGCCTCAATTGCTGCATCGGAACCAAGACTTCCCATCGCAATACCAATATCCGCACGGGTCAAAACCGGTGCATCATTGATACCGTCGCCGACAAAGGCAAGACGCTCTCCATCTTTTTGCGCAGAAAGAAGTTTTTCCACCTCATCCACTTTATCACCGGGGAGAAGTTCAGCATGTACTTCATCCAGTTTCAACTCATCTGCCACATGTTTCGCAGTTTTTTCTCTATCACCGGTCAGCATAACACATTTCTTCACGCCAACATTTTTCATCTTGTGAATCGCCTCTGCTGCGCCCTGTTTCACGGTGTCGGAAATCACAAGTGCCCCTAAAAAGGTCTGCTCCTGACCAACATAGACAACCGTTCCGGCGCTTTCACACGGCTCATAAGCAATCGACTGTTTTTTCATCAGCTTTTCATTACCGACATAAGTCATCACACCATCTACGAGAATCTGAACTCCGTGGCCGGCAATTTCAACCGCATCTGACACACGGCTTCTCTCAATTTCTTTTCCATATGCCTCGATAATCGAACCGGCAATCGGATGGTTTGAATAGCTCTCGCCAAGTGCGGCTACTTCCAATAATTTATCTTCTGAAACACCACCGGCAGGTTTCATTTCGGTTACTTTAAATTCGCCTTTTGTCAGTGTTCCGGTCTTGTCAAATACAATGGTAGTCATCTCTGCAACCGCCTCTAAGAAGTTACTGCCTTTTACCAAAACACCAATCTTAGATGCAGCACCGATACCGCCAAAGAATCCAAGCGGCACCGAAATCACCAGTGCACACGGACAGGAAATAACAAGGAAAATACATGCTCTCTGAATCCACTCAGCGAATCCTCCGCCTAAAATAAGCGGTGGAATCACAGCAAGCAAAACTGCTCCAATCGTAACGACCGGCGTATAGTATTTGGCAAATCGGGTGATGAAATTCTCCACCTTTGCCTTTTTACTGCTTGCATTCTCCACCAGTTCCAAAATTTTGGCAACCGTCGAATCATCAAATTCCTTTGTGGTACGGATTTTCAGCGTTCCGCTGCCATTGACGCAGCCACTGATAATCTCATCGCCCTCTGACGCTCTTCTCGGTACCGACTCACCCGTAAGTGCCGCCGTATCAATTAACGATTCGCCCTCTATAACAACACCATCGAGAGGAATTCTCTCTCCCGGCTTTACAACAATAATCGTACCGACTTCTACATCATCCGGGTCTACTGTCACTAATTTCCCATCTTCCTCTACATTCGCATATTCCGGACAGATG
>QWCH01002310.1_pt1 | contig 24525 bp, 13 predicted proteins | sample 1972671 | NCBI WGS metagenome assembly QWCH01 (sample SAMN09866713, study PRJNA288562) | Human gut metagenome isolate term3_stool, whole genome shotgun sequencing... | isolation source: gut | host: Homo sapiens | place: USA: California
GATGATAATGGATATAACCGTGGAGAGTACGGGGCGTTTTATAAATCTATCTAATTTCATAATTTCTGATTCATTTTAATACGTGGATCTAGTGTTTGGCACTTTGTTGTGTGATAACTTGTTGACGCTTTGCCGTTGCCTCTGCCGGGGAAACAGGCTTTATGGTCATCCCGTTTCTCACGGAAGTACCCACGCCCTCGATCACGATACGGTCACCCGGTTTCAGTCCGGAAGTTACCACGTAATTTTTCCCGTCATTCACGGGGAGAATTTTTATCTCGGTAGTATTTACAATAGAACTGTCATTCACCACGAGCACAAATTTTTTATCTTGCATTTCCATGGTCGCTTTCTGGGGAATAACAATAGCATGATTATTTTCTTCGGGTAATAAAATGACACCCGAGCCCCCGCTTCGTAATATGCCGTTCGGGTTCGGGAAAGTAGCTCGCACGCTGGCAGCTCCGGTTGTCTGGTCGATAACTCCGCTTAAAGTTTCGATTTTACCCTTTTCATTGTAAATAGAACCGTCGACCAATTGAAGTTCCACTGCCGGCATTTGATTCAAGACGCCTTGGGTTGCCCCGTTGCTTTCACGCGTCAATTTGAGAATATCTTTTTCATTCATGGAGAAGTAGACGTACATTTCCGAGTTGTCGGAAACGGTGGTCAGGGCTGTAGCAGAACTCGGGCTTACAAGACTTCCCACGCGGAAAGGTATTTTCCCGACAACCCCGTTGGAAGGACTCGTCACGTTCGTGTAAGAGAGGTTTTTCTCCGCGTTGATTAATTGAGCCTCCGCTTGGGCTAGGGCTGCTTTTTGTGAGGCGAGCGTGTTGTTCGCCATTTGCAGTTCGTACAAACTGATAATGTTTTTCTCTGCCAGTTTCTCTTTGTTTTTCGCTGTTAATTCTGCGGTTGCCACGTTTGCCTTGGCTACGTTCACTGCCGCACGAGCTACATTGACAGCTTCTTCGTATTGAACGGGGTCAATGACAAATAAGGTTTGCCCTTTTTTCACTACCGCTCCTTCATCCACGCATAATTTCGTGATGAATCCACTCACGTTCGGACGAATTTCCACGTCTTGCCGCCCTTTGATTGTTGCCGGGTAAGCGTTGTTTAACTTGGATACGCTTGTTTCAATGGTCATTACGGCGTATTCCGGTGCTCCGGCTTGTTGACCTTGCTGTTGACCTCCACAAGCAAAAAGGGTTATCCCCAACGCGATTCCAAAGAATCGTTGAGATAAAGTAATCATTGACTTTTGCATTTTCATATACTGTCTTTATTTAATTGTGTTCAATCTTATATATATTTGGGGCTAAATAGGCAACCCCCGTACCAAATTGATGTGATATAAAATTATTTTTTGCTCTTTTTGCGAAAAAGGCCTGCAGAAGAGGGCAGTTAAATATTTTTACACATTGATGATACGTGATAACATAAAATCGGGTTCGGGAAATTTAAACTTGATAGAGAATTATTATATTTGTAAATATTTTATATGGAAACGTGATGATGAACTTGATAAGAATAACAGAACCCGGGGATATCCGGTTACAAAGATTGATACCGCTTTACGAGGAGGCTTTCCCGGAAAACGAGAGAAGGGATATCAAGCAATTGAAACGCTTGATTCTTGAAAAACCGGAGATGCATTTCAACGCGATAGAGTGTGACGATACGCTGGCAGGATTGTTTATTTATTGGGATTTGCATGATTTTTATTACATGGAGCATCTTGCCGTGTTTAGCCAAATGCGTAACCTGAAAGTCGGACAGCAGGTGCTAGATTATATCGCGGAGCATTTGAGCGGTTTACGTTTGCTTGAAGTGGAACCCACCACGGATGAAATGACCACCCGTCGGGTGAAATATTACGAGCGAAATGGTTACGAGATACTGGATAAATCTTTTATACAGCCTTCATACCGGAATGAGCGTGATGCCGGTAATTTATGGATCATGGGGAATCACCGGACAGATCGTTTGCAGGAATTTGTCGAACGGATAAAACAGGTGATTTATAGGGACAATTATAGATGATATGATTGTTTACTCGTCTTTCATTTTCCAATTAAAGACATTTCATTTTCGCTCGTGAACGTCTTTGAAACGTCTTTGATTCGAAAGTGAAACGTGTTTGTTCCCTTATTACATCGAATCTTCAACGGAAATTCTCCGGGTTCTCCTTGTATCTTTCAATAAAAAAACGAGTAAAAGTGTCGCTTAATTATTTGATAATTAGGCACTATTGGAAATATTCAAAAAAAATAAGGTTAGTCGTTCCCCATGGAAACGACTTTTCGTGTTATATATATGAGTCGGCTCAAATAAAATTATTAATAAACGATCGTTTCTTTAGCCTTTAAAATCAATTTTTCAAGCAAAAATCATTTTTTCGACAGATCCTTATTATCAGATAATTATATGGTATGTCTTTTCATCACAATCTTGTTTTTTATGAGTTTTTGTTTTTTTATTAAACGATCCTTTTTTGATATAAAAAGACATGAAAAATAACGAATGGATTGTATAACTAAAAGAACAAATTTATGAAAGAAAACTTGAAGTCATTCCCGGGAAATTCCGGGGGATCAAGAAAGGCGGGTTACATTTTTAGATGTACCTTGTTGTTTGTTCTGTTGGGTGTATTGAATGTGCGGGGAAACATTCATACTCAATCAGACCAACAGATAAAACTGACCATGAAAAATGTTTATCTTAAAGATGTGTTGTGGGCAATAGAGCGGCAGACGATGTTTATTTTCATGTACAGCGAGGAAGATGTGGATAAAATTGGAAAGATTGATGTTAATATCCAAGCATCGGATATTGACAGAGTTCTGGCAACATGTCTGAAGGGAACAGGGTTGACCTACGTGATTCAGGATGCCGTGATCGTGTTGAAACCTATTCCGGACGAGGAAAAGAAAATAAAGGAGGTTAGGATCACGGGAAAGGTAACGGATGAAAAGAATGAACCGTTACCGGGAGTTACGGTGGTTATCAAAGGAACGAATCATGGTACGGCTACCGACGTGAAAGGAAAGTACCAGATGGTTTTGCCGGAGATGAAAAATATCACGCTGGTTTTTTCTTTCATGGGAATGAAGACACAGGAAATAAAATACGGGGGGAAAGATACCATTAACGTGGTGTTGAAAGAGGATGCCAAGAAACTGGATGATGTAGTGGTTACCGGGTACATGAAGGTAAGGAAGGAGAGTTTTACGGGAAACGCGACCACGGTGAACCGGGATCAGTTGTTGAAAACAAATAATAAAAACGTGATAGCTGCACTTCAGGTATTCGATCCCTCTTTCCGGATTAAAGAGAATAAGCTCTTCGGATCGGATCCGAACTCTTTACCGGAATTTACGATTCGCGGAGAAGGAAGTATCGGTATGAACCGGGGATTGGAAACGGAAAAAGCACGTCGGTCACAAAGAACCAGTTTAAAGGATAATCCGAATCTTCCGATTTTTATTCTGGATGGTTTCGAGGTTTCCGTGCAAAAGATTTACGATATGGACATTAATCGCATCGAGAGCATGACCATATTGAAAGACGCGGCAGCCACCGCCATGTACGGTTCCCGTGCGGCAAACGGTGTGGTTGTGGTAACGACGGTAGCCCCTAAACCCGGGGAATTACGGGTAATGTATAATTTCAATGCCGGGGCGGAATTTCCCGATTTATCAGATTATAATTTGTGTAACGCGGAGGAAAAGGTGAGGGTTGAAAAGTTGTCCGGTAAATACATTGCGGCAGACGGTGATCCGGGATTACAATTGCTGAAAGATATCGCGTACAACGATCTGGTGAATGAAGTACGCCGGGGGGTAAAGACCGATTGGTTGGCACAACCCTTGCACAACGTGTTCAATCATTCGCATAGTATGAATATTTCCGGTGGGGTGGAGAGTATCCGGTATAGTCTGGATTTGAATTACGGCACGCACAACGGGGCTATGATAGATTCTTACCGGGACAACATGGGAGTAGGGTTAAATTTGGATTACCGGAATAAAACATGGTTGCAAGTCATGAACTCCGTTTCTTTTAACGTGACGAACTCGCAGGATTCTCCTTACGGTTCATTTAATACCTACGCTAAATTACAGCCGTATTGGGCGCCTTATTCTAATGACGGCGAGTTGTTGGAAAAGTTGAAAGACGGAAGCACGAATCCGCTTTATAAAGCAAAGAAACTGGGTAGTTACACGGGAAAGGGTAAGTTAAATGATTTGACGAATAATTTCAGTATCAATCTTTACTTTTTAGAGGGGTTCTCTTTTAAGGGACAACTTTCCGTGACAAGAACGGATTCGGAAACCGAGAGTTTCAGCGATCCTAAAGATCCTTCTTACCGTACGATACCCACGAGGGAAAGAGGAACGTTATCCACCTCTTCGGACAAGAGTTTTACATGGAATATGAATGCCATGCTGTATTATAATAAGTCGGTCGGTAAGCATTTTATCAATGCCACAGCGGGGGTGAACGTTCAGGAGATGCACAGTAAAACGACCTCGATAAGTTATCGGGGATTCCAGTTGAGCAATTTACATTCTCCTTCATACGCCGCCGAGCAGACGAGTAAAGCAAATGTTTCTTCCGATAAAAGCCGTTTGTTCGGTATATTGGGATCGGTCAATTATTCGTACAATAATGTTTATTTATTCGACGGCTCTTTCCGTTTGGACGGTTCGTCCAAATTTGGGAAAGACAAACGTTTCGCTCCTTTCTGGTCAGTGGGGGCAGGAATTAACGTTCATAATTATAGTTGGTTGAAGGATCATTGGTTAATTAGTTTGTTGAGAGTGAGAGGAACATACGGGGTTACCGGTAACGTTAATTTCCCGGCTTACGCGGCGATTTCCACGTATCAGACTTCCGACAACTGGTATTACAACACGCCGTCCAACACGTTGATTGCCTTGGGTAATTCAAGGCTTACATGGGAAAAGACTTACACGATAGATGCGGGTATCAGTCTGGGGTTCTTCAATGACCGTTACACGGTAGAGGCAAACTATTACCGGAAAGAAACTAAAAATCAGTTGGAACAATTATCTATCCGTACTTCTTCGGGCTTTCCAAGTTTTTACACGAACGCGGGTTCCATTCTTAACAAAGGATTTGAAATCAAGTTCAATGCCACTGTTGTGCAAAATAAGGATTGGACGGTTGCGGTGAATGCCACGCTGGCTTCCAATAAAAACGAGATAACCAAGCTCGGGCAAGAGGCTGAAAGATATAACCAGAATATTCAGGATTTTCACAACACGGCAAGTAAAGAGCTAAATGGAGTGCCTGAAGAAGATAAGGAATTGCTTTATATTCCGCTGACGCAATACTACGTGGGGGCATCAACGACCGCGATTTATGCCGTGCCGTCTTACGGGATCGATCCTTCTTGCGGAAAGGAATTGTTCAGGAAAAGAAACGGTCAGAGCACTTACGTCTGGGATGCGGCGGATGAGGTGGTAGTGGGCGACAAGAGTCCGGACGCACAGGGCTCTTTCGGTATCAATATCGCATGGAAAGGTTTTTACGTGAATACTACATTTTTATACCAATGGGGGGCGCAGGATTACAACGAAACGATAAAAGATAAAGTTGAAGAAGCGGATATCGACGGCAGTAACGTGGATCGCCGGGTACTGACACAACGCTGGATAAAACCGGGTGATATAGCTCCTTTCTTTGATTTGAAAAATAATCAAAAGACGCAACCGACTTCTCGTTTCGTGCAGGATAACAACTATTTATCATTCAGTGGTATCTCTTGCGGGTATGATTTTAACCAAGAATTGATCCGTAAATTCCGTCTGACCTCTTTGGGGTTGCGGTTTAACATGAACGATGTTGCCCGTTGGGCTTCTATCAAGCAGGAACGGGGAACGAGTTATCCTTATGCCAAGAATTACAGTTTCACGTTGACTCTCGGGTTCTAAACTTTTAAATGTTTCGGATATGAAAATATATTTACAAATGATTTTACTGTTTTCCTTGCTGTCGTTGGGCTCATGCAAGGATTGGTTGGACTTGCAACCGGAAGGACAGGCGACGAGTGATGAACTGTTCACCACGGGCGACGGTTATCGCTCCGTTCTGGCGGGCATCTACCAAGCTATGGCATCCAAGAATTTGTATGGTGTCGAATTGCAATTCGGTATCGTGGATTGTATGTCGCGTCAATATACATGGAACTGGAATTACAATGAACAGGGACCGGATATGTACAAAATAGCGCGAGAATTTGATTACTACAATTCTTCGTTAAGACCCACGATCGATAATATCTGGAAAGACGGGTTTAACGTGGTTGCCAACGCGAATAATTTGATCCAGAATTTGGATGGCGCTTCGCCGGATTTGTTTGCCGGCGGGGAACCCGAACGCAGGATGATTCTGGGAGAAGCTTATGCCTGTCGTGCTTTGATGCATTTTGATTTATTGCGTCTTTTTGCCCCGGCTCCCGTTCATGACGAGGGGGAACAAAGAGTGCCTTACGTGGAGGATTATCCTAATATTCAACCCAATGGGATAGGGGTGAAGCCTTTCCTTGAAAAGGTAATCCGGGATCTGAATACAGCACGCTCTCTGACGATTCAGTTTGACACGACGGCTTTGGGAATGAGTTTGAGTGCCTCGGGGAATGCCCGGTTCTACGGTACTCTGGAATCCAACATGGAAGGACACCAGAATGAAAACACGGTAGACGGTTTCTACATGGGGCGGGGGTATCGTTTGAGTTATTACGCCATATCGGCGTTATTGGCAAGAGTGTATCAATACGCGGGTATGCAGGAAGAGGCATTCCGTTTGGCTGATTCCGTTTTGAATTTTAAGGCAACGGGAATGGCAGGCGTTTCTTACGATATGTTCTCGAAGGATGAGTTCGGGGATTTTCAAGTGGATGATTATGAACAAAAAAAGAATCTGAAAGCCGTATCCAATTTAATTTTTGCCGTTTATAACGAAGAAGCGTACAACGATTATAGTTTAGGTCGTTTCTTTCAAAAAAGGGCTGACGGGATGAATAAAGGGAGTTGGTTGATGCTCGATTTGGACAACCAGAAGATTTTCCAGAAGACGGATGGGGGAAGCGATGAGTCTGAAATAGACATCCGTTCCAAATACTTGCTGTTCAAACCGGAGTATAATAGTATATGGGGAAATTATAAAATATCCGCTAAATGGTATTGTAGTGATAATCTGACGATTCGTAAGGCGAATGTCCAAATACTTCCGGTTATCCGAGCCACGGAAATGCGTTATATCATGGCGGAATATTATGCCCGCGAGCAGCAGTTTGAACAGGCTTACCAGATATTGAACCAGATTCGTCAGAATCGGGCAACGTGGGCGGAGTTCCCGGTAGAAGGACAGGAATGGGGAGAATGGAAGACAATGGAGGATTTGCCCGTGGCACAGGATTACGAGACATTCCAGAAAGATTTGATCCGGGATGCCCAGCGGGAATGGATATCCGAGGGACAACTATTCTACTTGTACAAGCGGTTGGGGGCGAAGGTTTATTTCAAGGAGGATGAAATCCGGGAATTGAATAAATCCGAGTATATGCTGCCTGTCCCGGATAACCAGAGTATGTAACCTATAAAATACAAGAGATATGAAAAAACATGTATTGTTATTGGCTGTCGTTGGAGCTTTTTTGTTCCCGGCGTGTAATGAACAAGATATAGAACCGTTCGGGGATCGCCATGAAGTTTATTTCCTGAAATATTTCACGGATGAAAAAGCACCCGGAACGGCGAAAGCGGACTCCACGGACGTGACTTTCTTTTTTGCCAAACCGACGGACGACCACGTGATGGCAGAAGTGATCGTGGTGTTAGCCGGACGTCCTATAACGGAAGATTTACATTTCGGGTTGAAGGTCGTGGATGAAATGACCACCGCCAATCCGGATGAATACACGTTGGAAGACGAGTACACGTTTCATGCCCGCTCGCTCCCGGAGAACGCAGAAAGGATTCAAGATACCGTTCGGATTCGCATGAATAAAAGCCGGCGATTGGATGATTTGAAAGACGGGGTTCGCCTAGTGTTGGAAATCGTTCCCACGGATGAGGTACACGTGGGACAATTCGAACGTTCCCGGGCGGTGATTCATTTGACGAAAGATGCCGTGCGCCCGTTGTGGTGGACGCGGGAAGTGGAAGCTTATCTTTTGGGTTCCTATTCTTCCTTGAAATACAAGACATTCCTTGAAAATGTTCCGGGAGCTTATGAACTGGACGGGGCAATGGTAGAGAATCATCCGGATCAAGCATTGAAATTGGTTCGTGCTTTTAAGGCATGGTTGGCGGAAAATCCGGTTTATGACACGGATAATTATGAATGGATGTCTGTAAATGTATAATGAATAAATGAAAGGATTATGAGACAGGTAAAACAATATATCGTGCTGCTCGTGTTCGGTTTACTCGCGGGATGCTTCGAGGACGAGGGAAATTATTCTTACAAGGAGATTAACCCGCCGACATGGTTCGAGGAATTTAACGATGTCAGTCCGAAGAATATATATGGCTATGCGGGAAAAGGAGAGGTGATGACGTTCAAGGGAAGCAGTATGTTTAAATGGGAAGGAGATTCCGCTACCCGGGCGAATGAAGTCCGCTACGAGTGGAAAATCGGTGATGTCGTGATAGGGGATCAACTTGATTTCGAAATTCCCACGGACGAATTGGTCGAGAAGATTAACTTGAAGTATTATAGCAATAGTCAAGGAGAATGGGGTACGTTCAATATTATCGAGAAAGAAACTGGAATTACTTTTCCGGCTAGGTTGTATGTATGGATTTATCCCACTTTTGCCGTGTATGATTGGTATATTCTGTCCGAGGATAACGGGAATTCCAAGCTTTCCGCCATCCGCCGACGAACCGTGACGGAACTGGGACAGACAACGGCGTCATACGAGTTGAAAGATAATGCTTTCGAGGATATTAACGGGCAAAAAATACCGGGAAAACCGATAGATCTGGCAATGGAAACATCTCGTGACGTGAGTCCCAGCGGGGCTTGTGTCATTCTTACCGATCAGGTTGCCTACGAGGTTAATCTGCAAAACATGGAGAAAGTAAGTGAGGTGAAAGATCAATTCCTTGACGGAACTCCCGCTAACTTCAATATAGCCGATTTAAGAGAAAAAGCCCCTCAGGAATCTAATGAAGGAGCCTGTACCTTTGTTGCCACGGAAGACGGACGGGTATTCACGAGGATCAAATCTGCCAATTATCTGGGAGGGCAATATCTGACAGAACCTTACTATATTGATAGCAAGGGATACAAGATAACAAAATTCGGGCATTCCATGTACGGAACTATAATACCTTGTTACGACGAGAAGAACCGGAGGATTATAATGGCCACCACTTGGCGCGAAGACGTAAACCACGGAGGAGGAATGGGAGATTATACTTCTGTTTATCGAACTAAGATGACACCTTTGACATCCAATTACGGTGTCCCCGTTGACGGTTTCCCTGAAGGGACAGAAGTACTGAAGGTAACAGCCAAAAATCATATCAGTTGGGGATACGGTGGAACAACCCTTCTTTTCACCGTGTATTACAATGATCCGACTATGGATGGTACTAAGACATTAGTTGGAGATTTTTCATTCAATAATCAAAGTCAGACTGTTACCTCCTTCGGTTTTGAGCGTTGGTTTTATTTACCGGTAAGATTGGATAAATCTTCCGTGATACTTGTCAGCTGCAATAATAGATACAAATCAGGAAAATATGCTGAAGAAGCCAAATATCGCGATTTTTACACCGTTGGCAATAAATTATACTACGTGCAACGGGGAAAAGATTACTTTGATAAGACAGTACGTTTCGTGGAGTTTAACGCAACATTTAATTCCACGATTACTTCACTGGCTTACGCCTATTATAACTTGGATCAATTGTGGGTAGGGTGTGAAGATGGAAGTATATATGGTTATGATATCACAAATATCAATGACCCAAAATTAGTTTGCGAGAAGAAACTCAACGGAAAAATAGTATCCATGAAGCAGATCGGTTGGCACACGAGCAATCATGATTGGTTTTAGTGTCGTGCCATAGATGCGTTTGTTAATTATCTTGGTGGAGGAGGCTTTTTGAAAGTCTCCTCTTTTAGGTAAAAGAAAAAGGATCGATTTCTCGATCCTTTATTTTGTAGCGGGAGCCTGACTCGAACAGACGACCTTTGGGTTATGAGCCCAACGAGCTACCAACTGCTCCATCCCGCAATGTTAGTCAAAACTATTACCGTTTTGCGTGTGCAAAGATAGTATGTTTTTATTATACATGCAAGTGTTTCTGCTTTTTTTTAGAATAAATAAAATTAAAAGGAAGGAATGAGGTATAAAAAAAGGAATAGTTCAAACTATTCCTTTTGATATTGAGAGGATTGTGGGTTATTTGCCCAACATTTCGCAAATCTCGTTGAACACGTGTTCACCCGTGAACCCGAATTTCTCGTCGAGTACTTTCGCGGGTGCGGAATACCCGAAGTGATTTACACCGTGGATACGACCGTTGCAACCGATCAATCCTTCCAGTGTAACGGATAATCCTGCTGTCAAGCCGAATTTAGGTTTGTCAGCGGGGATTACTTGTTCTTGGTACGATTTATCCTGATGACGGAACAATCCTTCCGAAATCACGGATACGACACGTGAAGTAATACCCTTGCGCTCTTGGAGTAGTTTTGCTCCCTCGACCAAAGTAGAAACTTCAGAACCGGAAGCGATTAGTACCACGTCGGGGTTCTTGGCAGTCGCACATACCACGTAAGCACCTTTCTCGGCTTGTAAAGCCTCATCGTAACGGTCTTTCCCCGGGAGATCGGTAATATTCTGACGGGAAAGAATCAATGCGGTAGGAGTGGAGGTGTTTTCCATGGCCATTTTCCATGCAACAGAGGTTTCGGCAGCGTCAGCCGGGCGTAATGCCAACAAACTCATTTTACCGGAATGGTTATCCATTTTCTCCATCAAGCGCAATTGTGCTTCATGCTCTATCGGTTGATGTGTCGGCCCGTCTTCTCCCACGCGGAAGGCATCGTGCGACCACACGTATTTTACCGGTAATTCCATTAACGCAGCAAGACGTACTGCCGGTTTCATGTAATCGGAGAACACGAAGAAAGTTCCGCAAGCCACGTGTATCCCGCCGTGGAGGGCGATACCGTTGCAAATAACAGCCATCGTCAACTCGGCAACACCCGCTTGGAAGAAGGCTCCGCTGAAATCACCTTTCACGAGGTCACGTGCACCACCCTTGATAAACCCGTCCGTCTTGTCCGAGTTGCTCAAGTCGGCAGATGATACGATCATGTTTTCCACCTGTTGAGCCAATGCTACCAGTACATCTGCCGATGCGGCACGAGTAGCGATATTGGGTTTGTGTTGAATAGCTTTGTAATCAATCTCGGGAGCCGCACCGGATAAGAATTTATGCAATTTAGTTGCCAGTTCCGGGTTTGCTTTTTCCCATGCAGCCTGTTCCGCTTTCTTTGCTTTCGCGTAAGCCCTTTTCTCGTCAAGTACTTTAGCGTAGAACTCGGCTACTTCCGGGAATATCACGAATGGATTTTGAGGATCACCGCCCAAGTTCTCGATTGTCTTTTCGATAGAAGCTCCCGCACCCGTTAAAGGTTGCCCGTGAGTGGATACTTTATCGGAGAAATCTTCCCCGTTAGGTCCCATGGCGCCTTTACCCATCAAGGTTTTACCGATAATCAGCGTGGGACGCTCTTTTTCTTCATTAGCGGCTTTCAGTGCGGCTATAATTTCCCCGGCGTTGTTCCCGTTAATCGTGAGCACGTTCCAGCCCCAAGCCTTGTATTTGGCGGCAGTATCCTCGCAAGTCACTTCGTTCACGCGGGTGGATAATTGTACCTCGTTGGCGTCGTAGAACATGATCAAGTTGGACAATCCCAGCGTTCCGGCAATACGTCCGGCACCTTGAGATATCTCTTCTTGGATACCCCCGTCGGAGATAAACGCGTAAGTCTTGTGAGCCATCCATTCCCCGAAACGGGCAACCAGAAAACGCTCTGCAATAGCGGCACCTACAGCCATGGCATGACCTTGACCGAGAGGTCCGGAAGTATTCTCCACGCCTCGTTTGTGGTCCACTTCCGGGTGACCGGGAGTCACGCTGCCCCATTGACGGAAGTTTTTCAAATCTTCCATGCTGTACGTGCCGATCAGGCTTAACATGGAATACAACATCGGCGACATGTGTCCCGGGTCAAGGAAGAACCTGTCACGGTTCGCCCATGTCATATCATCCGGGTCGAAGTTTAAGAATTGAGAATACAACACGTTAATGTAATCAGCACCACCCATGGCTCCGCCCGGGTGACCCGATTTAGCTTTTTCAACCATAGAAGCTGAAAGAACGCGGATATTGTCCGCTGCTCGATTAAGGATTTTCTCCATGCCTGTATTTTTTTGATGATAATTTTTAATTTTCGGCAAAGGTATGTTTTTCACTTGGGAATTCAAAGTCTTATAGTTCATAAAGTTCATAAGGTGTGTAAGGTTTAAAAGGTTTATAGACCCCCGCGGGGTGCTTTGTCTACGTCAGCTTTTTTTGCCGATAAAATCACCCGTAATTCTTATAACTTTATGAACCTTATGAACCTTATAAACTTTATGAACCTAACGTATTCCAGTTCGTGTAAGGATTTTTGCTCAACATGGCATTGTAATATCTTTCGTCACCGGTAACTTCTTCGCCTAACCACGCGGGGCGTTCGAAATGCTCGCCTTCGTTTGCCAGTTCAATTTCGGCGAGTACTAATCCGGCATTTGCCCCGTGAAATTCGTCGACTTCGAAAAGATGATTCCCGTGGGGAACGAGATAGCGGGTTTTGTCGATGATTCCCGGTTCACAAAGTTGCAATAATTCTTTTGCTTCTTCCGCGGGGATTTCCTTTTCCCACTCGTATCGGCTGGCCCCGGATTCATTTCCGGCGCCTTTGACGGTAAGGTATCCTTTATTCCCTTTGAGTCTGACACGTACGGTACGCTCCGGAACCGAGGAGAGATACCCTTGCGTGATTCGGGTAGATTTTGACGCGTCGGTCTTGTAATCCCCTTTTACCAGAAACTTGCGTTCTATTTCTAATCCCATTTTATTCATTATTTTATAGAAAGATTCGGTGATTGCCAAATCGACAATCACCGAATCACGGAATTTATAAATTCTTGTCCTTGTACATGTTTTCCCACCACGCGGGTTCGCCTTTCAGGTATTTGGCGAAATACGCCATGATAGTGTTACCCCAGATGATGCGTTGGTTGTAGTCTACCACGGCATGGTCGGCGTTTTTGATTAGCACCAACTCGGCATCTTTGCCCAAGAGTTTCAATGCCGTGTAGAACTGGATACTTTCGCCCGTGGGTACATTCACGTCGGCAGTACCGTGTAATAACAGAATAGGGGTGTTTACTTTGTCCGCGTTGAACAGGGGGCTTTGGTCCACGTAGATATCCTTACGGTTCCACGGGAAGGAATGTCCCGATGCATTCGTGCTGTAACTGTATCCCCAGTATCCTTCCCCCCAGTAACTTGACACGGATGAAATGCCGGCGTGAGAGATGGCACAGGCGAAGATATCCGTGCGGGTCTGCAAATACATGGTCGTGAAACCACCGTAGGAAGCACCCATGCATCCGACCCGCTTGGAGTCCACGAAAGGATGTGCTTTCATGAAAGCTTTGGTGCAGGCGATGATTTCGTCAGCCGTGGTTTTACCCCAGTTGTTCTGGTGGCGCGCGGAAAATTCTTGCCCGAATCCGGTACTACCAGAGGGTTGCATCACGTAAACAACATAGCCATTCGCCGCGTACAGGTTAAAAGGCCATCTTCCGCCGAAAGTTCTTTCCACGGGGGATGTACCACCGTAATAATATACAATCATCGGGTATTTCTTGTTCGGGTCAAAATCGGCGGGCAGGTAGTAACGACCGTCGATGGTGGTACCTTTCTTGTAGACGTAATCCCAGTCTTTCACTTGCCCGAATTCAATATTCTTGTATTGCTCGCCTTGCGGGTTAGCCCATTCCCGTGCTTTCAGGTCTGTCAGGTTCAGCGTGTAAACCCGTGTCGGGTAACTCGCGTCGGAAGCGGTATATACCCCGGTATTGCCGTCTTCTGCCAGACTGATTCTTTGCACGAGGTCACCCGGGCAATTTATTTTCGTTATCTTGCCGTCTTGCCCGTGGCGGAACAGGTGGACGTAGTCCGTGTCCTCGGCAACGATGTAAATATTACCGTCCTTGTGCCAAACGTAATTCGTCACGTTCGGGTTGAAATCTCTCGTGATAGGGGTTACCTCTTTGGTCTTCAAGTCGTAAATGAACAATTGGGTATCGTACCCGTTGACCATTTGTCCTTTGGCGATATTCACGCCGAGTTTGCCGAAAGCGTCGGCAGACCCACTGATTAACAATCGGGAATCGTCCGGCGAGAATGAACATTGTATATCTTGCAAACGGTTTTCCCAAAGCGTGTCCACCTCGAAAGTGCGGGCATTCAGCATGTACACGGATTGTTTCCGGTAGGGATACTCGTTGTAGTCCGGTCTGCTCGTGCCAATCAGGATATAATCCCCGTCATGGCTGATATCCATCATAGAGGTCGTTTGGTTACCCCAAGTCACGCGGGTGTGTATACCCGTGCCGAGGTCATATTTGCACAGGAAATAACGGTTACGGTAGTATGCCTGTCTATCCTCGATACCGTCTAATTTACGCAATTCCCACTCTTTTTCCGTGTAGTTTTCGGTTTTGTAATATACCAGATAGCTACGGTCGGGCGACCAGTTGTAGGAACTGATATTTTGGTCCGCCTTGAACAGGCGTTTTTGTTCCCGGGATTCGATATCATAAGTATAGAGGGAATTACCGTTTCCTTCTTTCAACAGGAACGAGAGTTTGTCCTGTCCGGGAATCCAAGTCAGCGAGGACGCGTCATTCCCGTAGAACGAGTACACGACTTCCTTGTCGGCAAGGCGGTACACGTTCGTCATGCGACTGTTTTTACCGTTGATGATATCGTTTTCCGACATCAGGAGATATTTCCCGCTGGGAGAAATTTGAATTCTCTCTACCCGTTTCCCGTTCAGCACGTCCAAGATATTTTTACCTCTTTTCGGGGAGAGGGTAAAATGAACCGGGGCTTCCGAGAAAGCGGCGTCGGCGGTGTAGCTGGCAGAGAAGAGTTTATCGTTATTGCCGATAGCGAGGCTTTTCACGATGATGACGTGCTTGCCCGGAACCCATTCAAGGGAACAATCCCGTTTCGCGGCTTCCGTGCCGTTGTGTCCCGTGTAAGTGATTTTCTTCACCCCGTCGACATACACTTCGGCATCCCCGTGAAAATTGAATTCCAGTTTCCCGCTCATCCATTGCGTGTTGGCGGCATAAACGGCACTCACGACGATTGCCGGGGTATTGCCCGTGTACCCGGAAGTTACCACGCCTTCGTTCACCGCGGCTTCTTGCCATACCAACGAGTGGAATTGCAATTCCCGGGAATCGGCTTCCGGCGTGAAATTCTCGATATTAAACACGGATGACGTCAATAATTGTGACGACGTGAATGTCTTGCCTTCCACGTTCTTCACGCTCCTGAATGCAGGCATCTCCACGGGAACGGGCGGGAGTGCCAGCCATTCCCCGATAGTCTGCGCCTGCAAACGGAACGAGCAGACTATCATGAACAAAAAGATTAATTTTCTCATTTTATCGTATTTGGTTATTTTGAACTCGTTCGTGCAAAAGTATGGAATTGTTTTCGGATTTTAAATTTTAGATTTTAAATTTTAAATTGCCCCTCTGCGATTCGCTCCTTTGGGATATCTCTATTATATCAACCTTTTACATACCATAGAGTTACACTGTTATTCACGTATTTACTTTTTGTTTCATGTCTAAAGATACAACCAGCGAGGGGATATCGGTAATTAAATTTACTTATACTTCGTTAAAACGTGGGCGATGAGTGGGCTAAGTGTGGGCTATAAGTAGGCGAAGCCGCCTAATAGTCGCCCAAAAGTCTGGCAAAACCCACCCGTGAAGGTAAGAATAGGATAGTAGTGGGATTTATAAACACTTGATAATTTGTGATTAATAAAAAAACTTTGAAAAAAGTGACTTTTTTTATTACACCAAACGCGTATGAAATCGCTTTAGTTATAAAAGCGAAAATAATATGCTGAAGAGAGAAGAACATATTGCACGATTAATATTCCTGCACATCCAAGGATTAGCGGATGAGATACAGGAAAAAGAATTGACCGAATGGAGAGCGGAATCCTCCCGGCACGAGGCTCTTTTTCAACGTATGTTGTCCGGGGAACATATCGAGAAGAGTTTATCCCGTTTCGTGAAGACGGAAGAAGAGGGCGCGAGCGGTTGGCGGGTTTTGCAAGAAGAAATAAAGAAACGGCGTGGGATGGAACCTGTAAAACGGGTGAAGTGGTTTTACAGGGTGGCATGTGCCATTATATTGCTGTTGTCGGTTGGTGGGCTTGCTTTATATTACGCGGGTGATAAGTCCGGTTCGGGGAACGAGGTTGCATTGGCAAATAATGACTTTACACAACCGGGTTCCCGGGCTATTCTGATATTGCCGGATGGCAGCAAGGTAGATTTGGAAAACGAGAATTCACGCCATGAATTGGTCAAGGCCAATGAATCTTTGTCGGTGAGCGATGAATCGTTGACTTACGGGAATATTTTAGAACGGGATACCGCGGAGATTTATCATACTTTGGTGATTCCGAGAGGGGGAGAGTATGTACTTACGTTGTCGGATAGCACGGTCGTATACCTGAACGCGGATTCCCGGTTGACTTACCCGGTAAATTTCAAGGGAGATAAACGTAAGGTATTGTTGGCGGGAGAGGCTTATTTCCAAGTAAAGAGAGATGAGAAGAAGCCATTTGTCGTGGAGGCTCAACAAATGGAGATACTCGTGCTGGGGACGACTTTCGGGGTAAGGGCATACGAGGATGAAAAAGAGATACAAACCACGCTGGAAAGTGGCAAGGTACTCGTGAGTGCCGGGGGACATAAGGTGAATCTAGTCCCGAATGAACAAGCCCGGTTTGATAAGTCGAAGTCTGTGCTATCGGTGGAGGATGTAGATATTGATCTGTATCTGGCGTGGAAAGACGGGCGATTGATGTATGATAATTGCCCGCTAGAGAAGATTCTGAATGATTTGGGGAGATGGTACGCGTTTGATGTCTTTTATAGTCGGGAGGAAGCACGTTCATACCAATTCTCGGTGAACATGAAAAAACACGAGGAGTTTTCCCGGGTTCTGGAGTTGATAGAGAAAACGGGAGATATAAAGTTTGAAATAAAAGGAAAAACGGTTATTGTAAAATAAAAAAGCAGCGCTGCTAACGCTACTTTTTACGTTCACACTCTGTTGCTGGCAGAGCGTGAGGAATTGTTGAATTCTAAATACAAAGTTATGAAGAAAATTTTTAATGTCGTAGGGAAGAGGCGGTTTTTATTCCTCCTTTTCTTGGTGTTTACCACTCAAATTAGTCTGAACGCGTATTCGCAGGACAAGAGTCTGACTTTCAGTCTGAAAAACGCAACACTTAAAGAGATTATTAATGAAATCAGGAAACTTTCAGACTATGATTTCGTGTACCGGGACGTGAATTTGGAAGCTTTTAAAAGGCGTGATGTATCTTATAAAGATGCCGCTATTGATGCCGTGCTGATCGATTGTTTGAGAGGCACGGGGCTGACTTACGAGATTAACGGGAAAACGATCATTATCAGGAAAGAGAGTCCCAAGGAAGAGAATCAAAAAATGAAGACCGTCACGGGAAAGGTTACGGATGAGAGAGGAGAGGTTTTGCCCGGCGTGACGATCATGATTAAAGGAACGGCTCTGGGAACGGCAACAGACGCGGACGGAAATTATAAATTGAATGTTCCGGCAGAGGGAGAGCAAGTGTTGTCATTCTCGTTCGTGGGTATGAAGACACGGGAGATTGCTGTCGCCGACAAGACGAAGATTGACGTGAAAATGGAAGAGGATTCCGAAACTTTGGATGACGTGGTGGTTACGGGAATCTTCACGAAAGCGAAGGAAAGTTACACGGGTGCCGTGACTTCCGTGTCTACCAAGGAATTGAAGATGTACAAAGGACAGAATCTTCTCGCTACGTTAAGGAATATAGATCCGTCGATTAACGTGGTGATGGATAACGCGCTGGGAAGTAACCCGAACGTGGTACCTGAAATCAATATCCGGGGAAATTCGTCTTTACCGATGAGCGTGGAGGAATTGAACCAACAAGCATCCAAACAGTTGAACGCCCCGTTAGTTATAATGGATGGCTTCGAGATATCGTTGCAGAAATTAATGGACTTCAACGACGAGGAAATAGAGAGTATTAATATTCTGAAGGATGCCTCAGCCACGGCGATTTATGGTTCCAGAGGGGCGAATGGTGTCATCGTGGTAACGACAAAGGCTCCTCAAGGGGGGAAATTAAGAATTTACGCCCAAGGGGGGATCAATATCGAGATACCGGATTTGTCTTCTTATGATATGCTGAATGCCCGGGATAAACTGGAGCTGGAACGAATCGTGGGATTATATGACGACGAGGAGGATGTTACGAATGACAGGAAGCTGAAAGAGTTGTACAACACGCTATACTCGGATGTGTTACGCGGCGTGGATACTTATTGGTTGAGCGAACCCGTGAGAACCGGAATCGGTCAAAAATATAATTTACGGCTTGAAGGAGGTGGTGATGCTTTCCGCTGGGGGGCTAATTTATCCTATAACACGATTCAAGGAGCGATGAAGGCTTCCGAAAGAAATACTTTCAGCGGTAGCGTGATGCTTTCTTATACCTTGAAAAATGTTATTTTCAAGAATCAGACCATTATTGATATCAATAAAGGGGTGGAGAGTAAGTACGGAACGTTTTCCGATTACGTGAACATGAATCCTTATTACAGGACGAAAGATGAGAACGGGCAATACATTAAAACGTATAAAGAGAAAGGGCTTAATATACCTAATCCGCTGTATGACGCGAACTTGAATACCATTAACGAGAAGAAGTATACCACTATCACGAATAATTTCTCGATCGAATGGAATATTGCCAATGCGTTAAAGTTAAGGGCTCAACTGGGACTGCAAAAGCAAACGAATACTTCGGACTATTATCTTCCGGCTGACCATACTGAATTTGACACGTATAACGGTAGTGACAGCTATTTCCGGAAAGGTAAGTATGTTTACGGGACGGGGGAGGATATGAATATAGATGGAAACGCGACGCTTAGTTATTCTAAAGTTTTTGCGGAAAAGCATCAAGTGTACGCGGGATTTGACTATTCCATTTCACAACGGAAAAATCATTTCTACGAGTTTACCGTGGAAGGGTTCTCGGATGAAAAACTTGATTTTTTGTCTAACGCGTTGCAATATGAAAAGAATGGGGTGCCGAAGGGAACGGAAGAACTTTCCCGACGTATCGGTTTTACCGGGAACGTGAATTATATTTATGACAATCGTTATTTTGCCGATTTCTCTTATCGTGTGGACGGTTCTTCTTTGTTTGGTACTAAAAATAAGTTTGCCCCTTTCTGGAGTGCCGGAATCGGGTGGAACGTGCATAACGAATCATTCCTTCGGGATCATCGGGTGGTGAATACCCTTAGGGTGCGCGGCTCGTACGGGGAAACCGGATCTCAACAATTCTCGTCTTATCAGGCGTTGTCCACGTTTAATTATTATACCGGGAAAAGGTATATTATTTGGAATGGTGCGGAATTGATGGGACTTGGTAATGAAAAATTGAAATGGCAGGTAACGAAGCAAATCAATGGAGGTGTTGAAGTGGGACTTTTCGATAACAGGGTTTCCGCTTCGTTTGACATTTATAACAAGAAGACGTCAAATTTGCTTTCACAGATGGATTTGCCTCTGGCGAACGGGTTCAGTTCATTCGTGGATAACGTGGGCGAGGTGAAGAATGTCGGTTACGAGGTGATGTTGAGCGGTTATTTGATGAGGAATACCCAACAGGAGATTATGTGGTCTGTGACAACAAAATTAGCGTATAATAAAGATGAAATCACGAAACTGTCCGCCGCGATAAAACGGCAAACGGAACTTTACAAGGCACAGGATGTGGATGTGAATCAGTTGTTGTACGAGGGGTATTCTAAAAATTCGATTTGGGCTGTACCTTCTTTGGGGATAGACCCGAGCACGGGAGCTGAGATATTTCTGGATAAAAACGGAAACATCACGGAGAAATGGAATCCTTCCGATAAACGTTATTTCGGGGTTAGTGAGCCGAAGTATCGCGGGAATCTGAGTTCTTTATTTTCTTGGAAAGATTTGTCTGTAAACCTTTCTTTTGCTTTTCAATGGGGAGGGCAACAGTATAATGAAACTTTGTTGAGCAAGGTGGAAGTAACCGATGCCACTATAAATAAAAATAACGTGGACAAGAGGGTTTACAAGAACAGATGGCAAAAAGCCGGTGATATCAAGGAGTTTAAAGGATACGGCTCATCCAAGACCAGATCGTCATCCAGATTCGTGATGGACGATAAAGTGTTCCAATTCCAGAGTGCGAGCGTGCAGTATCGTTGGCATTCGGATTATTTGCTAAAAAAGTGGAGTATTGAGACTATAAATATCGGTGCCAATATGTCGGATATATTTTATATATCTTCCATCAAGCGGGAACGGGGTACTTCTTATCCGTTCGCGAGACGGGTGGCGCTGACTCTTTCATTAATGTTCTAATTTAAAGTTTTATTATCATGAGAAATATATTGATATACGTAACGCTCTTTCTGGCTTGGTCGTTGTCTTCGTGCAATGATTGGCTGGACGTGAAACCGGAAACGGAGAGGGATGAGGAAGAGATGTTTGATTCCCCTAACGGTTTTAAGAATGCCCTAACGGCTTGTTACATTAAGATGAATTCCGAGAACTTGTACGGGAAACGATTGACGGTTACTGATATTGAGTTTATGGCTCAGCATTGGACATGGAGTGAAAGTAATTACAGTAATGAAAGAAAACTCAAGGATTTCAATTACGAGGAAGACTACCCGAAAGATTTTTTCTCGGCTGTTTATGGGGAATTGTATAATATTATAGTACAGGCAAATATTATATTGAAGAATATACCGGAGAAGAAAGAGGTTATCGTGAACGAGGATGTACGTGCTTTGGTGGAAGGGGAAGCGTTGGCTATACGGGCTTTTTGCCACATGGAGATTTTGCGCTTGTTCGGGCAAATTCCTCAAAACGCGACGAAACAGGTTTCTTTGCCTTACGCTAAAACAGTTTCGACGGATGCGATTCCTTATTACACGTTCTCGGATTTCGTGAATCTTATCGTTCAGGATATAGACGCGGCTGAAGCTTTGTTCAAGGATAGGGACCCGTTGTTTGAATATACTTACGAGGAGTTGGATAATTTTTCTAACACGAAAGAGTATGACGTGACTTTAGATGATGACTTTTTAGGATACAGGCGTTTCCGTTTTAATTATTATGTCATGAAAGCGATGAAGGCGAGATTATACATGTACACGGGGGATAAGGCGAAAGCTTACGCGGCTGCCATGGAGGTGATTAATGCAGTGGATAAGAAGGGCAATAAGGTGTTGACGTTAGCGGGTACCGCGGACATGAATAAGAAAAATTACGCGTTGCCTTCCGAATGTATTCTTGCTTTGAGTAATTATGAGTTGGAAAAGAATGTTACAGAATTATTTAGGGATTCAAATCCTTTGAAATTATATTTGACGGACAAGCAGTTTACGCAAGATATTTTTGCCGGTCAATCGACTTCTATTAATAATAGAGCTCAAGTATGGAATACAGATCCTGATAATCAGGGAAATATAAAACCTACTCCCAAGAAGTACAATCAACCGACAATTGACGATAACACGGATATCGGGGAGTTGGCTTCTCAAAAGCAAGTTATTCCTTTGATTCGCTTGTCGGAAATGTATTTGATAGCCATAGAGTCGGCAACTTCTTTATCCGATGTAAATTCTCTTTACACCGAGTACATGAGGGCGAGAGGCGTAGCGGCTAACCCGTTGACAGAGGAACAGGTGATGACAGAGATTGTTCGCGAGTATCGTCGGGAGTTTTTCGCCGAAGGACAAATGTTTTATACTTACAAACGTCTGGGAACAAAGAATATGTTGTGGAAAACCGATCGGGAAGTCGGAGAACAGGATTATGTTGCGCCTCTTCCTACCACGGAATATAATGCTAATCAAAAATAGAGAGTTATGAAAAAATTGATGAAATATACCATGTTGTTATTGCCTGTCTTCGTCTTGTTCGCTTGCGAGGACGAAGTGGAGGTGTACAAGGAAAGCACGAATCGACTGAATTTCGTGTACGAGGCATACACGAAATCGGATACATTGATTCCCCGTACTTTTGTTTACGACCCGGAAACAAAAGTGTTTGATACCGTGTGGTTGGAAGTGACGACGATGGGCTATATTGTGGAGCAAGAGCGTAAATTCGTTTTGGAACAAGTGAGCACGGGGGAAAATCAAGCCGAAGCGGATGTGCATTACATAGCGTTTGATAATTCACTCGTGGAAGGGCTTTACGTGATTCCTGCCGGGAAGAATGAGGCTCGTGTTCCGGTTGTTTTAAAACGTGATCCTTCCTTGAAAGATAAAGAGGTGACTTTGAGAATCAAGATTGGCAGCAATGAGAATTTTGAACCGGGGTATTCAACATTACAAGAAAAGGTGATTACCATCGCGGATATATTGACTCAACCTCGATATTGGAATTTTTATGCATCTTATTACTTTGCCGGGAAATACGGGAAAGTGAAACATCAGTTCATGATAGATGCCACTGCCGACATGGGAATTAAGATGAACGACGATTTCTTTTATTCACTGGTTGGTGAACCTAATAGTGTAGATATGGGGTTGACTGATTATTGGTTCTATTTTTTTACTAGAAAGTTGGCGGAAGAGAATGCCCGTCGGGCAGAAGATGGCTTGGGACCGTTGCGTGAAGCCCCGGAACCCGGAGAAACGGAAGGAACGTTAGTTAGATTCTCTCGATATGAAATGTAATAAAACGAATACGGTTATGAAAAAGAAAATCAGCTATATATTAACCCTTTTGGTGCTTGTCGTATTTGCTTCGTCATGCTACGACGATAAAGGGAATTACGATTACGTCGAAATTAGTAAAGTTACGACGACCGGTTTGGAAGAAAGCTATTCCAAGATTGCTTTTCAAGACGTGTTGCACATAGAACCTACCGTTACTTCTGACCGTGCCGGTGATGAGTTCGAGTATTTGTGGACATTGAATCTGACGAAAGGTTCTGGTACTACCTCGCAGATTATAAAAATAGAGTTGGATACGATTGGTTATGAACGCGTGTTGGATTTTCCGGTAAACGTGAATCAGGGGTATTATGACTTGACTCTTCGGATCACGAATAAGGGAAATGGGGTGGATGTCTATCACGTGATGTCGTTGTCGGTAATTACCAAGTTCTCGGAAGGTTTTTATTTGCTTAAAGATATGGGTAATTCGACGGACATCGATTTGCACATGTGGGACAATAGTAAAATTACCGATATCTTACAGAAAAAGGATGGGGAAACGCTCCCCGCGAGTCCGGTTAGTTTGGGAATTGATCCGGTGTATTGCTTTATTGACGAGTCAACCGGAAAATATGTTATAACCAAAGCTTTGACGATTTGCACGGATAATGATGTACGGATAATCAATATGGAGGACATGAGTACGGTTTACACGCATAACACGATGTTTCATAGTGGAGTGGCCCCGGAAGAAAAACCTTATTACGTATGGCGGAATATGTATGGTGTCGGGTATATATCCGATCAAGGCGCCTATTTCTCGGCACAGGCAGCTACCGAGCAATTATTAGGTGCAGGAAAATTCGGGTTCCCGGCTATGGTGAATGATGAAGAGGATTCGAAACCGAATAAGAATGGCGGTGTGTTTATGGGATTCTATTATTTCTATTTTGACGAGTTGAAAGATAGATTCCTTTACTTGGATTTTAATGGCGGTTTGAGTGCTTTATTGAATAATGTAAAAGATAGCCAAGAGGAAGAAAAGTATGTCCCTAACGGGATCAAGCATAAATTGAAAGCTTTCGTTCGGAATTTTGTAGGGAATGTCAATACCGGGTTCGCTCTCTTTGAAGATGCGGATGTTACCGGGAAACATTATTTGTATAATATGGTGTTGGATGATGCCCCTTATAATCCGATTAGAAAAGTAACGGAAATAGCTTCGACTTCCAAGTTGAATACTGCCACGTTGTATGCTTCCAATGAATTAACGGCGAAGGTTATCTATTTCGTTAATAACAATAAGTTATACATGTATGACACGGAGTTAAACACGGAAGAAGAACTAC